>Ga0209541_10001757_pt1 | contig 42335 bp, 44 predicted proteins | sample RifCSPlowO2_01_FD_184027 | JGI IMG/M metagenome (GOLD analysis project Ga0209541, IMG submission 184027) | Groundwater microbial communities from Rifle, Colorado - Rifle CSP2_plank lowO2_0.1 (SPAdes) (version 2) | ecosystem: Environmental > Aquatic > Deep subsurface > Groundwater | place...
GATACCTATGACCTGCCAACTAGTACCTCCATGCCATTCGTGGGTACCTTCCACTCCCTGGGCGTACATATACTACGCGAGAGTGGGCGAGCCATTGGGGTGGACAGGTGGTTTACTATTTATGACAGAGATGATTGCTTGGCTTTGATACGAAAGTGTGAGAAAGGTTTGGGCATTGACCCAAAGCACTTTGCCCCAAACGCGATCCTCTCGCACATTTCAAAGGCTAAAGGGAATCTTGTTTCGCGGGCAGATTACGAAGAGGCCGAGGGCGCCACTTACTTCGGCGAAACAGTCTCAAAGGTGTGGCGCGAATACGAAAAAGAATTGAGTAATGTTAAGTCGCTAGATTTTGATGACTTGTTGGTTGAAACTGTGCGGCTACTCACAGAGCACGAGCCGGTGCGCAAACATTACCAAACTAAGTGGCAGTACCTACATATAGATGAATACCAAGACACCAACAAAGTGCAGTATGAGATGATTCGCCTGCTTAGCGCCGCGCACCAAAATGTGTGCGTGGTAGGCGACGCTGACCAAACTATTTATACATGGCGAGGAGCGAGCATAGAAAACATAATGGGCTTTGAGCGCGACTTCCCGGGTGCCACCGTGGTGGTGCTTGAGGAGAACTACCGCTCAACCTCTAATATCTTAAACGCAGCCAACGAAGTCATCCGCAAGAATAAGAATCGCAAAGAGAAGACGCTCTTCACCCAAGCCGGCGAAGGCGAAAAGATAGTGCTTTTCGAAGCATTCGATGCCGCCGATGAAGCCGACTTTGTGGTGCGTACGGTAAGTGAAAATTGTAAATTGAAAAGTGAAAATTACAAACTCGAAGAGTTTGCTGTGCTCTACAGGGCCAACTTTCAATCGCGAGTGCTTGAAGAAGCTTTTCTACGCGCCGGTTTGCCATACACAGTACTGGGCACACGCTTCTTCGAACGAGCAGAGGTCAAAGACGTACTCGCCTACGTGCGCGCGGCCATGAACCCGGCCGATCGCACAAGTTTTGAACGCGCAGTGAGTTCACCAAGGCGAGGGATAGGCGACAAGACATTGAATGATCATTTTAGTGGTGCTGAAACGCAGGAGAAACTAAGAAACTTTTTGAAATTACTGGCAGATTTTAGAGAGCGACTTTTAAACACACCTCTGCCAGAAAGCTTACGATATATCGTAAGGAATTCTGGGTTAGAAGCAGATTTGAAAAAGAAAGGGGATGAGGGCACCGAGAGGCTTGAGAACATTCAAGAACTCGTAAACCTCTCTTTGAAATATAAGGATTTAAATAACGAGGAGGCGGTAGGCAAATTAATTGAAGAGGCCAGTCTTGCATCAGATCAAGATTCGCTCATGCACAAGAGCAGTAAAACCGGAGTCAAACTTATGACCGTGCACGCGGCCAAGGGCTTGGAGTTTCGCATAGTGTTTATCGTCGGCCTTGAGCAAGGCCTCTTCCCCCACGAGCCTAACGACCCAAGCGACGGAACCATCGAACACGCCGAGGAGGAACGTCGCTTGTTTTACGTGGCCCTTACAAGAGCGCGTGAACGTGTGTATCTCTCCCATTCAACTGTGCGAAATATTTATGGCGAGCAGAGAGTGAACCTCCCGAGCGAATTTATCTCCGACATCCCAAGTGAACTCTTTGAACCCAACTCGAGGTCGGACCTTAAGACCCCAAAAGGTCCGACCTCTGAATCCGGAAGAAACTATCTGCCAGATATCACAGACAAATACGACGCTCCAGATTGGCTTTAGTATGCTAGGATATCGGCATGGAAACAGAAGGCGAGCACAATCAACAGGCTGGCGAAGGGGCTCACTACGAGCAGACTGACGACAGAATAACCGAGGCACTACGCGTGTTCTACGGGCAGACAAAAAACGAGTGGGAGTATGGTGATCTAGTAAATCACTACGAGAACAATACCCCAGAATTTTTGGTTATCGCCGAGGAGGCCACGCAAAGAATCAAACCCCAGGAACGGGCGCTATACACAGAAAATATTCGCATCTTAGAGTTACTGGCAAAGCTCTACGCAAATGCTGTGGAAGAACATGTGATGGAACTAATTTCCGAAGAACCATATTCCAATATTCCATACAAAGGTCCAGAAGTGTTCGCAGAATTTAGAAAACTGAAGGAAATACTAATGTCAGTCATTGAAAATCCGGACAGTGTTTACTTTCTCTCCATGAGAGCTCGAAGTATTTTGAAAAGTATGGAGGACGAAAGTATCTACGGGGAAAAAATCCACTATTATGGGCAACCCCTGCCATCGGACTTTTTCAGAATGATTGCTCCCGACAAGGTGGGTTTCTTCACTAACAATAAGCTTTACATTGCCTCAGCGACAGAGGAGATTAGTGAGGCTGTCATTAAATCCCGAACACTAACATTGAAAACACAATTGGAGCGAGATGCGGCCCTCGACAAAGGAGAAGGATATGCATGGACAAAAGACACTACCGAACCACTGGCAATTTACTCAGAAATAATTGTCAACGCAAGCAAGACCCCGACCTCCGAAGACTTTGGTGTAGCGAGGGTGGAAGGACAAGATATAGAAGACTTCGGGCATCTGAAGGGCGAGATGGAAGAAGATATTAACGAAGAATTTTCCTGCAACTTAAGCGATCTGTCTCTTCGAGAACAATTTTGGTTCCTGCAATTTACTAAACAAAAGGAATCTCGCGAAGCCGACCTCATCAGGAAATTTACAAGGCGGTACAGCATCAATGGCCTCCGCACCTTCTTGGCGCTCGACCAGAAGCCAGGGTTGGGGGATAAGATTGTGGAGTTTGGCAATAGGCACAACAACGTAGCGGGAGAAGTGTTTGCTAAGTTCTCTGAAATTGTTGGGGCCGCTGAAGATGCGGGGCCAGAAGTTGCTTCTAACTTGCTTACTCGGGCGAGCAATTTGCTAGAGCGGTTCGTGAAGCAAGAAGAGCTTGATGAGAAAGAGCTGTTGGATGAATTGAGTAAGGTAGAAGTGAGCAACGAAATCTTCCTTGCCACATACAAAGCTCTGCCAGATAGCGAAAAGGTTAGCGCTCTCGAGAGCATGAAGGATGCTACATTCGAGATAAGGACGGCAGACAGGCTAAGTGCAGACGAGATTGAGGCAATGCGGGAAATGTACAGACGCAACTATAAAGACCCCAAGTATGCTAAGTTGCTGCCAAAACTGCTCGAGAAGTTTGACGAAACGTTGAAAGACAAAAAGGCTCGAGCCCGCTTTTACATCTTTCGCCACAAGGGAGTTATTCGGGCTTTCAACAGATTTACAGATGTGGTCACAAGCGAGTTCCCTTATGAAATGCACAAATACTTTGGGGCCTTCAACGTTGATAAAAACTTCGCCGGAGCCTCCATTGGCGAAACGATGATGCTTGCATCGCTTGATGAGGAAGCCGAGACGGATAAAATCGAGGCAGATACGGAGGCTACAAGCGCCATTGCTATGAACTACATAGAGCGCGGCTTTATCGCAGACAGATTTTATAATTTTGAAGGTGTCGAGTCATTGCACATCTGGCGAAATGACAATGATTATATAAAGGGCAAGAGCGCCTACAGCTACCCCTCGAAGAAACTCTCGCGCGACGAAATCATCCAAGCAAGCAACATCGGCTCGCGTAAAGGCGCAACAATCGTCTCCGGTAGCAAACCCGAAACGCTGGAGCTAAACAAAAATTTGCGCGACGGACAAGTACTTACTCGCTACTTCTTCGATAAAGATACAAATAAGTACTACGCCGTTTTCGAAGCACTCAGGGAGGAGGCGCCGCCTGAAGCTTACATCTTCTAATTCAACAACTCCTTCTTCTCTGCCACAAACTCGGGCGTAATTTCCCACAAGTATTCAAACATTGAACGATGCATGGCAGCAATCTTCGCGTCTTCAATAATCACGCCCATCATTTGACCTTCATTAAGTGTGATGTACGAAACTTTATCATTGTAGATCTGCATCACGGACGAGAAGGGGATTGGTGTTGTTTTAATAAGTTTAGTTTCGGTAATGCCCGGGTGATAATCTTTGAGAAACTCGCGGGCAAAGGACGTATCTATTACGATGCCACGTTTTTTAAGTTGCTTTTCCTCGCGTTTGGTCACGTAACGCTTGTTAACATCAGGTATGTATCTAGCAATGGCCTCAAGATCGGCATACGAATAGATAGTGTCGGTGGCATTAAGCGAGTCCTCGAGTACGCGTTTGACACCTTCAAGCCCCTCGTAATATGTCACAGCCGGACGATGATAAACCAAATTCCACCTGCTGGTGAGAGAGGGCAGGGCTGTCTCGAAAGAGCGGGCCGCTTCGTCTTGCTTAACCTTCTGACCCTCGAGAATCTCTTTAATCTTGGAGGGATGCTCGAGGGCAAACCTCATTACCTTATTCTCACCCTCCACCTGCCGAGCAAAACCGCGAGCCACAAGGTCACTAAGCACGTTGTATGCCGTGCCCCGTTTAATACTCGTTTGCCTAGACACATCGCCTGCCGGCCGCGCCCCATTGGTGAGCAAATACTCATACACCGTTATCTCGTCAGGGGAAAGGCCGATTGATTGCAATATTTCATCCATGTGTTTTTGAGGTCAGTCCTCTTCGTGAGAGGTCTGACCTCTGGCTCCAGAGTACCAAGTTCCATATCCAGTGTCAAGCAATTTTGACATAATCTTGTGTATAAGTAAATCTTATTTTGTCCTTATTTATAGCTCTACTTTTGCACTTTGCGTTTTGAGCTTTGCATTGATTCTTGACAACTTGGCAAGAATGCGCTATACTACTGCCAGAGAGTTAAGTTAGTTCAATCGAGATCTTTGAAGGGTTCGGACATTCGCCCGTGTGAAGAGGGAATCTTGAGAGAGATTCTCACAGGCTAATATCTAAACCTCTGGTAAACCGGCAAATCCCAAACTGCATCCGACCACTAAGGATGCCCGAGTAGGAGGAGCCCTCAATTAGTACGGGCGTGGCCTACCAGGGTCTTGCCGCAGTCAGTTGAGTACAAGTGCAACTCTCCGTCACTATCGAAAGGTGGTGGGGAGAGCACTCGACATTAAAGAGAGATTAGTGTCGAAGGTAAAGATTTTTGACAAATAGGGAGAGTAGAAAGTGTGTGACCTTGGTTTCTGTACCAAGCCTTCGCATACATATAATACAACCCCTCATATCGCACGAGGATAAGAGATTACGCATTACCTATTACGTATTACGCGTCAAATTTCGTATCCTCATGCGAGCCCAGGTCCAACCACCATCCGGGTGGTTTAGGACGCGGGTTCGAAATTTCCCCGCCGGAGGGTAATCCGGCACAGGAGGCTCACAATGAACAGCAACCTCAACAACACCGCCAACGTCCACCCCGCCGTGCTCGCCTTCCGCGCCGCCCGGCGCGAGGGCGATGCCTTCATCGCCACCGCCAAGGCGGCGATCGAGGAGGAGCGCTTCGTGGCGCTCCTGGCCGCGGCCACCAAGGTGGCCACGACGGGAAGGGGCGCAACTCGGTCTGGATTATTAGTTTATTTTTTCTTTTTTGGTTTGCTGGGAAATTCAAGCAGATCAATGTACCAGTTCAGATAACCGAGAAGGATATGGCCTTGGCAACTAGCGCAACCTACCATCATTTCCCTGCATCTGGTTTTGCCGAAGTCTCTAAGCAGTTGCTTCCTTAGTTTTTCCGCCAACACCAAAGTTTGTTTTTCTGTCATAAAAAGAACTTCAAGCCCCTACCCAATTGCTGAAAACAGGGAGGGCTATCGGAGAGAGGGTTTTGCTTTGGCGTTTGCTGAAGTTGAGAATGGTGAAGCCACGGACACGACCTGTTTTTTTGTCAGAACGCAAGAGAACATTGTCGGGTGCTTCGGTAACGAGATCGCGAGAAGAGGGTTTGCCTTGTGACAGATACAGAACATCGGCCTCCTTGTCGAATAGGTAGAAGAGTTTAGTTTTGTTTTTTTGTTTAACCATGTTTATTAGTTTTAGTTCTTAAATACGCCGTGAGAATAAAATTTGGTTTGGCAATCTTGGCCACCACTGCGAGATCAAGAAAGCGACTGACTGACTTGTAGAAGATGAACACGTCCGAATCACTCTTGGACACCGCAATGAGCTCCGGCTCCCCAAGTACCGAGGCAAGTCGGCCAGAGTATCTGGCGACCTCGGGATGGAATTGCGTAATGTGCCGCCATCGTTCATCAGTGAGTTCTACTGTCCCAAATTTTGAAGTGAACCGCTTCATTACTCTCTCAAGCATAGCAAAAAAGTTTTGCCTCGTCCATTTGAGCATTTCATCGCTTGCCATGAGCGCAAGTCGAATGGAGTTTTCAAATGGGTGTAACTCACCCTGAAGGTGTCTCCTAACACCTTGAAAGGCCCGACCGTAAGCGTTCAAAGAAGCGCACGGTCACGGGGATTACCGGCTAGCATCACGGGCAATCAAGCCCGGATGCGACAAGGTCTGTAGTCGACCTGCCGGATAGGAGGGTGCCATGAGCATCCTGAACAAAGACAGTACTCTGGGACAGGCCGAGGCAATCCGCGAAATCGCGGAACGCCTCGAGAAGGCTGCGGCCGGGGGAGTAACCCGGCTCGAGTCCCAAGGGATAAGGGTCTCCGCAAAGGCGGAGCCCTTCATCATCGGCCGAGGGACGCCACCCCATCAGACGGGTCCGTCCGAGGGATGGCGCCACTGGGTGGAAGTGCCAGGCCAGCCCTTCGCCGAGTTCCGAGACAAGAGCGGCTGGCAAAGGCTGGTCCGGGTCGAGGGGGGAGCCGTGATGGTCTATTTCTTCTACGGCGATCCCTCGAACCGCAACTCGGGCGGGATCAAATTCCTGTCCGAGGAAAAAATCAGCGGCCACATCCAGTGGCTGCTCGACCAAGGCTACGAACCGCGGACGTAGCGAGTGGGGTTGGTCTCTACCTGCACAATTGAGACTTGCACACAGTTGGCCGAAGCGAACATGCACACGTTCGCTTCGGCCTCCCATTCGAGGACGCGAGAGCAACAAACAAAATCGGCTCACTCGTGTCTTCAAATGGGCGCAAGAAAATTTCTTTCGTGCGACCTAAAACAAAACGCGCTCGGCGTGATCCGAGTACTGGAGGTCCTCATGAACGCCATCGTCATCGACGCACAGACCCGGGAGCTCAAGGTTTTCGCCGCCAGCGTGACGCTGGCGGGTGGCGGTCTGGTTCTTCGGAAGGCGGTGGAGGTCGGCCAGTTGGCCGACCTCACGAAGGAGGGACCCCTCGAGGTCCCCCGTGACGGGGAGCAGGCGGGGGTGGTCATCGTGATGGGTGACTACCGGGCCCAGAGCTCGGCGGGCTTCACCCGCCGGGTGGGTTCCGAGAAGTTCGGAGAAAACTTCGTGGTCGGCGGTGTGGGGTTCACCTACCCGGTCTTCAGCGAGGACGGGAGCCGGAAGGAGGTCGGGGCTTGTCTCCGGCCTTTCCGGGACATCGTCCCGGTAACGATCGTGCGGGCCAACGCGGTCCGGAAGGTCGCAACCCACGCCAACTCGAACCCGGAAACGGCCGCGGCGGCGATGGTGGGCCTCGGTCTGCGCCCTGGCCTCATCGTGGCCGAGGGCCAGTCGGACTACACGTCCGCCTGGCAGGTGGAGGGCGCGAGCGAGGTCGGGGAAATCCCGGCCGAGCACCGGGGTGACATCTTCACCCCCGAGCGGCTGGTGGGGGTCGCGGCGGGTAAGAAATACCGCGCCGCCAACCTCAAGGCCTGGGCCAGCGAAGGCTGGCTCGAGCCCATCGACAGGGCGCCCTCGAAGATGACCGAGGCCCTCACGGCCCTCCTGGGTCAGGAGCTGCTCCGCCAGACGGCGACGTCGCTCTTGGAGGAGAGCCCGGTCGTCGAAACCCCTGTCGAGGGGTAGAACTCGACATTCGATTCAGTGGGCACGCTGAATCGTCTTAGCACAGTGCCACGCCCTGAAATCTGCGCCGTTGCACGCGCGGTTTCAGGGCTCCATTTGAGCATTTCACCGAGGTGGAATTTTCAAATGGGCGCAAGAAAATTTATTTCGTGCGGCCAAACCAACCGCGCTCGGCGTGATCCGAGCATAAGGAGGGACCGTGGGCTGGAGTAAGCTCGACGGTGATCTCCGTCGCTTCGCGCGCTTGCGCAGAGCGGTGGAGGAGGCCCTCCCCTTCGTGAACGAGGGGGAGGAGAAAAGCAACCTCGCCGCAGTCCTCCGGGACTGCGGCGTCGAGCGCGACGAGCGGGACGACCCGCTCGTCAAGTGCCCGGGCCCCAACTGCGTGGCCCGGGCGAGTAAGAACAACCCTCCGGCGGGATGGAGAAAGGAGGCCTTCGGGGGGTGTGGGCACGGTCTGGTGTGCCCTGTCCACGCCGAGGCGTGGCCGGTCTACACCACGGAGCAGTGCCCCGACTGCTCCGAGATCAAGGTCCCGGACTGGGACCACCCGGGCGAGGAAGACTAACTCCGATCACCGGCTGGAGCGTGCCGGAATATAAATCACGCTCACGAAAGGAGGAGTGGTTATGTTAATCAGCTTCTGCCCTCCGGGGGAATACGGGGAAATCTCCGTAACTCCGGAGGAAATCGAGCGGGTCGTAGGTTACGCCCGCTCGATCGGGACAGATCTCATCTGCTGGCAGGCGGACCAGCAGGTGAGCTTCCTTCGCGGGGTGGAGAACCTCGTGACGGTCTACAAAAGAAAGGACATCCCCGCTCGGGCCTGCAACTGCGGGCATCTGCGGGGGGTATCCGACCCCCACGACCACACCGCCAATTGTGGTTAGTAGGGGACCGGCAGTAGCGCACCGGTTTATAAATCGCGCTTTGCACACGCTTCTCCCACCACTTGCACTGGTAGGGAGGAGCTACTTTTTGAGTTTGTGAAGTGATTCGCAAATTCAAAGAAGTTTAGTCAGTGGGTTCAGTGCGGGGAAAACTTGTAATTACACCCCGCACCGAGCTCGCTGACACAACACGCATAACGCGCGTTGATTGATCGGGAGCAAGTGGAGTGGCGATGTTTCGCTACGCACTGCTCGACCCGCGGCCGATACCGGCTGCGGTGGAGAGCAACGAGAAAATCCTCGGAGCCGGACAAGTGTTCGGCGTCGAGGTCACCGTGCCGGCGTTGGCCGCACGGTGCACGCTGGGGAACCTCGATCCCCAGCACTCGGGTGGTAACGCCACCCGAGCCGCAATCGAGGGCGCTCTCGAGGTGGCTCTGCCACCCGAGGGCGCGATGCTCGCCACCGTGCGCCCCGACCTCGACGCGGTTGGGGCCATGGCCGTGCTCGGCCTCCGGGTCGATGGGGCCGACCTGCCCTGCTACGATTGCGTAGCGGGTGGGACGGCTGACGGAGGCCTCTGCTCCACCTGCGGGAATTCCGCAGGCATCATCGAGAACGCGAGCTGGGATCAAATCCTGCACCGCATCGCCGAGCGGATCACCCTCGTGGCCCGGGCCGACAAGGCGGCTCGCGGCGGTTGGCCGGGCGTCCGGCCCCTGCCCACCACGGAGAACCCGTGGCCCGAGGACAGCGACGGCCAGGGGACAGCCCGGCCGCTTGCCGCCATCGGGGCGGCCATTGCCGACCACAAGCTCCCCATTGAGGAGCGGGTAGCGGTGATGCGAGAGTGGCTCCTCACCGGCGAGGAGCCACTGGGTTACCGCGGGCGGACCGAGGCCGAGCGCGCCGAGCTCGTGGCCGCGCTCGAGAGTGGGGCCATCGAGGTTTCGCTCGTGGCCGACGGCCGGATCGCGGTGGTCGAGTCGACCCATCGGGCGGCCAGCATGGTCGGCTACATGCGCGCGCCTGTGATAGTAGCGCGCAACCCGACCTTCCGCATGGCCGGAGGTGAGCCCCATGTGAAGTTCACCGTCGGGACCTTCGAGCCAGACTTCGCGGACATCAAGTCCGCGCTGACCGAGCTCGCGAGCCTCGAGGAGGGCTGGGGCGGCTCACCCACTGTGGGAGGAAGCAAGCAGGGGGTCGCCTCCACCCTCACAACCGACGAGGTTGTGAGGGTGGTCACGAAGCACCTCGCCAAGAACTAAAGTAAGGGGTTGGTCTCTACCCACCAATTGAGACTTGCCCTGCTTCGCTCTTTGCACGAGCTACGCGCGACAGGCACACAGTTGGCCGAGGCGAACACGCACACGTTCGCTTCGGCCTCTCTTACCGGAGGGCAAGAAGGGAGTTCTCTCTCATTCTCTGCTTACCCTTCGATAAGAGATTACAAATCTTTTTCTGATAGTCCGGCCAATTTGAGAATTTTGTGGGCTGTGCCTTTAGGCAACTGCTTGTTGTGGTAGGCAACCATTGCTCGCTTCTTGCTCGCCGGGTGAAAGAAAATGTAATGCGAGCCAGTAGCGTGGTCGAGTTCAAAACCTTTGCGTTTCAATAGAGCGATGAGATGACGCGGAGTAACCGAGCCGAGCTTAGGCATAAGCCAAACGCTTGGCACGAGACTTAGTGCGATCTAAAACATCAATCGTGCCAGCCAAGGTGCGCTCGTCAGAGGGAATCGTTTCGCCGTGCTTGCGCATAGAAGCAAGGTAGCCAGTGATGGCATCTTTAACCATGGTCATGGCCTCATCGATAGTGCGTCCGTAGGTGATACAACCTGGGAGGGAAGGAACTGTGGCGGTGTAACCCCCTTCGGGTTCGGCCTGGTAGACAACATTATAAGTTAAGCGTTGTGATTTCATAACCAAAGTATAAGACATTTATCACCGGAGGGCAAGGAGGGAGTTCTCTCTCATTCTCGGATTACCCTTCGATAAGGGATCGGTCGAGATTATTAGATTAAATGTTTTTGTAACGCCTCTTTGAGGGCGTCATAGAGAAGATTTTGGAGGGCGGTGAAATCGTGATTGTCGGCATCACGTAACGCCTGGATGTAAGCTTTTCGGTCGGCTTCAGACTCGGCCAAGAGTTCAACGAAGGGCAATCCGAGAGATTGCAAAATAGCATTGGTGAGCATACGAGCAATTCGTCCGTTGTAATCGTTGAAAGGATGGATGACAACGAAACGATGTTGAGCCCAGGCTAGCAGATCAACAAGTTCTTTGAAGAAGGCGTCGGTGTCTGTCTGGGGTGGTATGTGCTTGAGTCGTTCGGCAAGGTCGCGACAAAAGTCTTCAATCAAAACAGGTAACTCGAAAGTCGAAGGACCTGCTAAGTTGCCGAAGGAGACATCAACCGTTCGCCACTTGCCCGCCCAATCAAATATTGGTCCGAAGGCAACCTGATGCAAGTCGAGTATTGACTGCGAGATTATGGAGTAAGCCTTACCACTTCGCACAAATTCCAATCCGCGGGCAATACCTTCCGCCTCAAGAGGCAACAACTGACTGCGAGGGATGACGCCTTGTTTGGTCTGTTTGTAACTAGTCGAATCGTCCATAAGATTAGGGCCGCTGCAAAAAGCCACGTACGTCACTGGCAGTCACCTTGTCACCCTCAAGACGCATGGTGCGAGCAATACGTTCGTTGCGAGTGGCCTCTTCGTAATGACGTCTGCTTTCCGGGCTCGACTTACGATATTTGAACAGCAAAAAAGTGTCAACAAGGGCTGTGCGCTTACGCTCTAAGAGTCCACTTGGATTTGATTTAACGGCTGAAGTCATGCTCGTAATATATCACATTTCTTACCGGCGGACAAATTGTTTTGCCCTTCGATAAGAGACGGCTCGTGATAAAATAAACAGCACTACTCATGAATCAAGAAGCGGGTAAAAATGGGGCAGAAGGAGAGGAGCAGGAGCTAGCTCCGCAAGATGTTGCGGGTTTGCGCTCTTTTGTATTTGCGCGAGGCGAGAAGGAGGGAGCGAAAACACTAAACGTTTTAGACTTCAAGCCTTTGCACGAGATTCTGCCACCAGAGAAGTTTATCGGTGCCGAGCGGATTATCTCGGCTTTTGCTACACCTATCAAAAGGACCACAAAAGTCGGCAAAGAAATTTCCAGGCCTGCTAAGTTGTTAATCTGCGGAGGCTTCGTGCGCGACGCTCTGCTGGAGCAGGAGCCGCACGACATAGACTTCGCCACCAGCGCCACCGGAGAAGAGGCCAAAGCCCTGTTGCGGGAAACTTTTAAAGACGAGATAGAGAGCGGTAAGGTGTGGATGGATATGACGGGTGAACAGTATGGAGTGCTAAGAGTGCGCTTCCGTGAAATTGGTGAGGAGTATGAGATTGCCTCGTTCAGGCAAGATAGCAACGAGGGTGATGGGCGTAGGCCTGATAGCGTGACTTCCGTGCGCTTCGCCGGACATGATGCTGACAGACGTGACTTCACCATCAATTCACTTTTCTACGACCCCAACAATGGGCGAGTGTTTGACTTCACTGGAGGTTTAGACGACATCAAAGAGAAACGTTTGCGATTTGTAGGAGAAGCGGGCAAACGGATTGAAGAGGACTCGCTAAGGATGCTACGATACACCCGTTTTTTAGCTAAAACAGGTTTCAGCTCCGATCCGCAAGCGTGCGAGGCGATAAGGTCGCGCGCGGAGAGAGTGAAGACTTTGTCGCCCGAGAGATTGACCGGCAACACGGGCGAACTGCGCAAACTCTTTGCCGAAGGTAAAATCGGCGCATCACTTAGGACGCTCAAGGAGCTCAACTTGTTGCGTGAAATAATGCCCGAGGTTGAAGCCCTCGATTCGGCTCTCCAAGGCCCGCCTTATCATATGGAGGGTAGTGTCTTTGAACACACGGACATACTCTGCGACCAGTTGCCGAAGGACGCTCCTTTCACTTTGGCTCTGGCTGGCATCATGCACGACATAGCTAAGCCGGAGTGTCGCGAGGAAAAGATAATGGATGGTAAAACAAAAGTAAGCTTCATCGGCCACGAAGAGGCGGGTGTCGAGAAAGCTAGACCCATTCTCGAGCGTCTCAAAATATCTAAAGCAGAACAAGAAACTATCTTGTGGTTGATTAAAAATCATTTGCGCATAGCAGGTTTCCACGAACTTCGGAAATTCAACGCGCTCGAACTACTGGCCCATCCTGCTTTTGACCAACTGCTCGCCTTGCGTGAAGCTGATACAGCCGCGGCTCTTGCCGATGACCCAAAGATTGCTGCCGAACATGAGCGTGTACTTACCGCTATACGCGAGCGCCGTGACTTGCTTCGCAAGCAGGTGAGCGAGCAGTCCGGCCCGCAAGAAAAACTGCTAAAATTAATCAATGGCCCAGTTTTCATAGGGCGCTTTAAAGAAATCAGGGGTGGTGAGCTTGAGGGTCCAGCGAGGGGTAAACTCCAAAAAGCCTTTAAACAAGCGCTAATAGAGGGTGGGGTAGTTGAAGAGAGTGTAGCCCGAGAGGTGCTAGATAAGACGATACGGGAATTTGAGCTATAATACCCCTGTCGGGATTATTGGGTTAATCAAGAAAATCGTGGCAGAAGTTGGAAAATGGGTCCTTACAAAACTATCGAAGGGCGAGCTGGCCAATGCGGCCTAACCTTTCGACTTCGATCAAGGCAAGGAAATCGCTCGGCCAGAATTTCCTAAATAATCCGGATGTTGTTCGGGATATTTTGCTTGCTGCGGATTTAGCGGTCCCACCGCCAAAGGGCGGAACGACCGCGGACACGGTGCTTGAAGTTGGACCGGGCGAGGGAGTGCTGACACAAGCCTTGCTCGATGCCGGAGCAAACATAATTGCGGTTGAAAAAGATTCGCGTTTGATTGCGCCACTCAAACAAAAATTTCCCGCCGCACATATTATTGAGGGCGATATTTTGTCATTAGACATTTCATCATTGTTTGCAAATTGCAAATTGCAAATTTCATCATTTAAAATTGTTGCCAACATCCCGTACTACATCACTGGGCAATTTTTACGAAAGATTTTTGGCGAAGAAAACTTGCCAAAAAGAATTGTGCTCATGTTGCAAAAAGAAGTGGCAGAACGAATCGTGGGTGGCAACCCCACTTCGCTAAAGCTTCGCGGGGCAAGAGAAAGTTTGCTTTCAATTTCAGTCAAAGCTTACGGCACGCCAAGCATTGTGCGCTACGTTCCCCGCGAGAACTTTGAGCCAGTGCCGGATGTGGACTCGGCCGTACTACTTATCGAAAACATTTCGCGAGACTTCTTTTCCGCCAAAGGCGGACCAGCCTCTGGCTGGAACGAGCAGAAGTTTTTCGCACTCCTGCGCAAAGGCTTCGAGGGTAAGCGCAAACAAATTGGAAAGAAGTTAGGTATGCTGGGAGATACGCGCCGGGCCGAGGAACTCTCGCTCACCGACTGGAAAGATTTATCCCTTCAACTAAATACCGGCTGACGTGCCGATACCAAGCGGCCAGGGGGAAATTAAGCTTTTCTGCCCGTTGTAACAACAACCGGTAGTGCAGGGGTTAAGGCACACACCCGCGGCGGGAACATAGGTGCCCTTTACTGACGGCCCAGAGTGCCAAATATCATAGTAGCTATAGAGGCCGGATAAGCCCCAAAAGTATAGAAGGTTGCTCATGCCTTTGGGCGGACTGCTCACGGTGAGTACCACTCCGGTACAAGTACACGAAAGGTAATCAACGTATGCAATCCGCCCGCCAAAGTTAAACGGGGTTTGAGCAACAATGACGTGTGGCGAGAGGCCGGTCAAAATTAACACCAGCAAAGCAAGAGCGACAAGTTGGCGATTATTTTTTGACATTTAGTTTTGGACAGTAAAGGTAACAGGGTTGCTGGTGCGGAAATCGTTGGTTTCAAAAGTGACTTGATACGTCCCCGAGGCGATAGGGGGCACGGCAAAATTAATTTTGCTACCAGAGACAGTAGCCGAGCTTGTGGCTACGTTGCCCCAATGCACAATGGCCGAGACTGATTTGTTTGTGAGTGGCCGCACTGTGGTGGCCAAAACGCTCGCGCCCGTAGTAGCGGTGTATATGTCAAAATTCCAGACATAGAGCATTGTCGGGCCAGCGATAAAGTATGGCATAGGCTCGCTAGTTTGCGACGGGGTATTAGCAGACGCTACGTAACTTGGCCTATCGGCTGGCTGATTCAAAAACGCTCGCGTGCTAGGTCCCACATAGCCCGTGCCGTATCTAAGACCGCTTGGCGTAAGTATCTCGGCCTTGTGCGACTCTTGGTATTTGATTACCGCTCCAAGTGTAAGCACCCCGAAGTAGCCACTGGTCGGCACAACGTTAAGAAGTCTCTGTAAAGCCACAACATCTTCGCCCCTGTCGCCAAGTTTGAGATTGCGCTCGAAACTAACAGCTTGAGCACCCGCGGGTATTGCAAGCAACAAAAGTAGGGTGACTAGATGCTTCATATAATTAGTATAGCAGGATTGGGATATTATCCACACAAAATAAACACGGGGTGGGGAAACGGGGCCTAAAAGTGATACACTTTGATGGTAATGCGAAAGGTAGGCAAGAGAGGCAAGATAGGAGTGGCTATCGGTATTTTGGCGATGCTTGGAGCAAGCTATTTTTTTCTTGGTTCTAAAAAATCTGACGAGTCGGGCTCCATAACTACACTAGCGGTTCCAACCACATTGCCCGACAAGGATTCTGATGGTGATGGCCTCAAAGACTGGGAGGAAGCGCTTTGGAATACCGACCCGCAGGTGGCCGACACCGACGAGGACGGCACAAGCGACGGCCAAGAGGTGGCAACTCGGCGCGACCCGGCCAAAGCGGGACCGAGCGATAAAATGTTGCCAGTAACGTCGCCAACACCAGGTACAGATGGCACCACCAAAGCCTACGCTTACGAATACGATCCGAAACTAGGGAGCACACCCACCGAAAAGCTGGCTCTAAACTTAACCAGCAATTACTTGCTCTCAAGTGCCGGCCAACCGTTATCGGATGCCGAGAAGGCCTCGCTTGTAAGCAATCTCGTAGCTGACACAGCCAAGGCACTCCCGAGCCCAAAAGTATTTGCGCTCTCGAGTTTAAAAGTCCGACCAACAACAGACGAGAGTCTGCTCGACTACTTCAACGCCTTGGCCACCATCCTGCAAAACGCCTCACCCGGGAGTATTGACGAGGCGGTGATAATGCAATCGGTTATGACAAGCAACAATTTAAATGACATGGTTGCTCTCAAAAAAATCGGGGTCAAGTTTAGCCAAGCGGCTACGAAGATGATCGCCCTCTCCGTGCCCGAGAGACTGGCCGCCTATCACCTAGCTTTCGCCAACGACTTCGCCCAGGCCGGTTGGGGTTTGGAGACTATGGGTGGTGGCGACCCGATATTAGCCTTGATTGGTATGAACGCTTACCGGAGCGCCTACACCGACCTCACCACCAAGATTGCCCCGACCCTCTTCGCACCTATCACGAAGGGAGAGATAAGCATTAGCAGAGACGAGCCAGCTAGCTTCTTCATTCAATAAAGCTATGAGCACCAGCATTTACAAACGTCTGACCGCCTCACTGCTCACAAGCATGATGCTTGTTTCAATAATTTATCCACTCACATTGCCGAAAAAGGCAGAGGCTCAAGCCAAGCAAATAGCCATAGCCGGCGGGGTGATTGCGGCTCTTGCGATAGTCACGGCCGTTAGTACACCACTCTCGGTGCCTAGCGAAAGTAAATCCCAGAACGTTAAGGAGACAGTCTCCGATGGCATAGTCAATATGCTTATCGCGGCCGCTATCTCCACCGTCATTACGTCTATGACTCGGTGGGTCAATAGCGGCTTCCAAAATAAGCCTTCGTTTATCCAAAACTATAAGCAGGCTACAAAAGATGTTGGCGACCGTGTCTTCAGCGAGGTGCTCGCGGATATTGAGCAATCTGACATGAGGACCAAGGGCCTAAGCACCTTCATCTGTGGACCATTTTCACAAGAGATACACGACGCCTTCCGTATTAGAATCGCGGCGGCCAAAGGTGGCTCGTTTACACAACACTCGGCCTGCACTATTGATGGGGTACTTGCTGAAGCTGGGCAAACCTTGGAGGCCTTTGAGGATGACTTTACCCAAGGTGGTTGGCCGGCTTGGCTTGAGCTCACCACAAACCCCGTCAACAATCGTTACGGAGCCTACTTTATCATCAATAACGAGGTGGGCAAGCGCATCGCCGAAGCGGTGGACGATCAAAACAAGCAACTTGCCTTCGGTTCGGGCTTCCTCTCGCAAAAGGTACAGGGGGAATGTTTAGACACAGCAGAGGAGCAGGCGGCTTACGCGGCCAATAGCCCCCTCGATGGAAGCCCTCACTTTGATACCTTCCCCTCAACAGTCGACAGATCCGTGGCACAACCAGACCCCACGGTGTGCTACAAGCGCGGGCCCGACAAGATCGTCACACCCGGCCAAGTTATCTCGACCCAAATGAATAAGGTCTTGGGCAGTGGCCACGAGAACCTGGTGAAAGCCGACGAAGTGGATGAGCTTGTAGCTGCGCTCTTAAGCCAATTGCTCAATAGTGCACTGCAAGGGATAGGTGGTCTCTTTGGCTCAAGTAACCCAGAGCCGGGTCAGACATCGGTAATGGACGAACTAGGTGAGGAAGCCGACAGGTTGAACGAGGAGGCCGAACAAAAAAAGGCCGAAGCTGATGCGGCGGCGGCTAAGGCTGCGGCTGATGCGGCGGCGGCTAAGGCGAAGGCCGAGGAAATTGAGAAAAAGGCCAAAGAGCTAGAGGCCTGCCTGATTGACCTTGCGCAACTGAAAGAGGGCCATACCATCCTTGTGCCAAATGACGACGGCACATATCGCGAGGAGTACTCAAACCCGGCCGCCATAGCGAGACGGCAAGCCAAGTGTGACAAGATAAAAGCCGACCTAGACATATTAATAGGTGAGGCCACGGAAGAGGGTGGAGCCTACTGTCCATTTGGCTTCCACGACTCATCCACCGACGAGAAGGGCCCCAAAGGCGAGAGGATACAAATTAATGACGACGGCTTTACTGCCACTGAAGCAAAACCCAATCTGCGCATAAACTTGCCAGCCAAAGTCAAAGGTAAAAGTTACGATCACATTACCGTTGATTTGGATGTAAAGATGGGCCAATGGAACTCGGAGTGCGCTGCAAGCTTCGGTGGGCGATGCTACCACGCCATCTTTTGGTCCTTGCGTGGCGACAAGAGGTGGTGTTGGGACCAAATGGCCGACGTGGTGCTGGTAGGACCAAGCGAGCAAAAGCTCAAACTAACCTCCAAAATCGGCGGGGATGAGAAGGCGGACGCAGGGGGTAACTTCTCGGGTAGTTTCCATGTGCATTATGAGTTTAACGGTAACGCCATGGGCGGGGGTACCGCAAGAGTAACTCTAACGGGCAACAACGTTTCCAAGACCGCGACCATCAAAAATACAGTACCCTTCATAAACTTCGGCGGAGGAGCCTTCTTCGAATTCGGCCAAGAGGGTAATCCCGAAGGCCCGGAGGCCGCCCCGATAGGTTGGAAGTTCAACAAAATAGAAATAGTGTTAGAAAACAGCGCCCCATAACCCCATGCGTAAAGCCCTCCCAATTCTCTTCCTCTTCTTAACTCTCACCACTGTAGTGAGTCCGATGCTTGTGGGGCCACAGGTGGCGTTGGCGAGGGAAGTACCGGATGTAACCTCAACCGAGGCTATGGAGACTCTAAGAAAGCAGAATGCATTAGCTGCCGCGCAAAACGCAGACTCTTGCGAAGGGATATTCTGGGATAGCCTAACACCTTCGTGCATAGTCAAAAGGCTTTTGATTGTATTCTATGAGATTGCCTTGGCAGTGCTTGGCAAGGCTGTAGCCTTTTTCGGCACAATATTTGATTTTTTGATTAGCATTTCCATAGTGCAGTTCAGCGTTTTGGGCAATAGTGACTTCGTAAAGATTGGTTGGGGCATCATCCGCGACGTGTGTAACCTTTTCTTTATCTTTGTTCTGCTTTACCTTGCCATCCGCACCATCTTGGGCCAAGAGGGCCAGACTATGAAGGCTGTTGTGCGAGTCGTGATATGCGCGCTTCTTATTAATTTTAGTCTTGCTGGGGTCCGTATGGCCATTGATAGTTCCAACATACTTACCCTCGTCTTCTACAATGCCAGTAAGTCTGGGCCTGGGGACGGCACTCTCTCGGCCAGTATTATGAATGCGGTTACCCCAACAAAATCGGCTGGTTTAATTAAGCCCCCGCCCGCATTTAACCCAAAAGACCCGACTCGCGAGCCTACCGAGGCGGAAGTTAAGGCTCAATCTACTGGACTCGTAAATCAACCGCTGATGTCAGTGATCTTGAGTGCATTTTTCGGCCTGTTTTTTATCTTCATGGTGTGCATGTTACTTTTGGTTATTTCACTTATGTTCTTTGTGCGCATGGTCACGCTCATTTGGCTAATGGTCACCTCACCTTGGCCGGTTTTAAGTTACGCTATGTTTGGTTCGTCCACCGGTAGCGCACATGAGTGGTGGGAGTCGCTGATGGGTCAGCTCCTTTTTGCGCCAGTATTTTTCATCCTCTTTTACATCGCCTTGCAAATGGCAACAGAGATTAACAAAACCGACACCCTCCACTTCACAGCCCCAACGGGCGTCGGTTGGGCGGCCGACGCGGTGGGCACAACTATCAAGTTCCTGATTATCATCTTTATGCTCTTCGCCGCGCTTTTATATGCCAAGAAGCACGGAGGCGAAACCGGTGGCAAGATTGCCAGTTGGGGAGAAGGCAAAATCAAAGACTACAGCAAAAGAAGCGGCGCATGGATGGGCCGCAACACCTTGGGCCGTGCAGGCCAAGCAGTTGGTGATAATCGCGTGACGAGGGCTCTGGCCGAACGCCAAGGAATCGGTGGCGTTGTCGGTCGCCTTGGTTTGCGAGCTGGCGCGGGAGCGGCTGGCGTAGGCTTCGGAGTAAAAGGTGGGAGCTTGCATGATACTAGAGAAGCTGGCGCTAAAGCCAAAGAAGCACGCAACAAAGAACTCGGCCAAGTTGATGATGTGGCGGTACAAGCAGAGACACTACGGGCACAAGCCGATCCTGCTGGGTACAGAACTCGACACATGGCAGATGTAGTTGCAAGAGAAAATACTCGGCGAAGGGATGCCGGTGGTGTTGATATGACTGTAGCAGAACAAGCAACGTTCGAAACAAGCAGAATGACCAACGACGCCATCGCCGCTGACACAAGAACGAGACACAAAGCAAGGGCCACGGCACGCCAAGAGAGTTACCAGAGATCGCTTACGACTGGTCCGCTTGGCGCTACGTTCCATAGAGCGCAGGGGTCACGACTCGCCCCAGCTTCGAGTTATTTGGCTCTCTCTCGCATGAGAACGTCTAACCGAGAAGATACGACCCGACAAGCACGAGTTGATCAACTAACAGCGCGTGTCGCAACATTACAGGCAGAAAGGGAGACACTTGCCCCAGGTGGAGTTATGCCACCAGCTGGCCACGCAGATAGATTAAGAATCCAAGAAGTTGATCGAGAAATCTTCCAGCTTGAAGGTCAATTAATAAATGCCAATGATGCAGCAGCAGCAGCGCGTGCCCGAACGGCGGCAGGAGCAGCACCAACGCCATAAGATATGACTAAACTTACACAACAAGATTTTGAGAAGATGTACGCGGTGCTATCCAAACCGCTTCATGATTTAGTGTTCTCTGACGAATTGCTTAAAAGAGCTTACAAAATAGCCGAGACTTATGAATTTGACGAGGATGAGTTCTTTATTTTCCTTGATATGCTTGACCTATTGGTTGCTGGGGCACGAAACAAAGTACAATTTAAAGAATCTCTGATTGGCGAATTGTTTTGTGATGCCATTGAGGCTAACAAAATCATGTCTGATGTAGAAAAAGATATATTGTCTGTTGGGCAAATTGTTCAAATACAGCCGCCACCGTCAGGCGCGAGCAAATGGCGGGAGTTTGTGACTAAGGATTTAGGGGCAGGTAAATGATACTTTTATGATACAAAAATATACACCTAATGAAATCTCGAAGATAAAAGCGGCCTTGCCGGAGGACTTGAAGCAAGCCCTTGCTTCGGTAGATATGATGCAGGAGTTGCGTACGATTGTGTTTGAGCAGAAACTGCACGTTGATGAGGCCGGGGCGGTGGCCGACGCAGTCGAACTAACTCTCTCTGGCATCTTGCGCGTGCGTGAGTTTATCCAAACTCTGCGCGAGATACTGCCGGAGGCAAATAACGAAAAAATTATCGTCTTGGCAGAAGCAATAAATAAACGCATATTTGCTAAAGTACGTGCCTCCCTCCAAAAGATTGACCAAGATAAGCGCGAGAATCCGAGTGAGGGGGTGCTTGTAAACGATGTGCCGATTAAGCCAGCGGTCCCACCGCCAAGTGGCGGAGCGACCGCAGAAATCCCGGCGGTGAAACCGCTGTATAGGCCAGAACCAACACCGAGTGTTGCCCCAACTCCCACGGCGCCAATGCCGATTATCGCTCCCAGATTGGTTGTTCCTCCACCACCGCCCGCGGTCCCGGCGGTTAAATCGCTGGAGAACACAGCGGTTCCACCGCTTGATAGCGGAGTAACCGCTCCGGGGACAGTGATTCACGAGCAAAAGATGGTCGCTCCGGTAAACGTACAACCGACCACCACTGATATTTCACACGTAGTGATGGACCCACGAGTGAAGCTTGTCCCAGAGGATGTGAAGCAGCGCATTAATTCTGACCCCTATAAGGAACCCATCACATGATGGTAAATGTGCAATGGTAAATGTTGGGTGGGGATGGTAAAACTTAAATGTTAAATGGTAAATGTAGATACAGAAAGAGGAAAGAGTAAAGACATTAAGATTAGAAGCTATGAATTCAGTGTTGAGTTGGTCAGATTCATACGTTCATTGCCACGAGAGATACAGTTCAACCCTATAATCAACCAGCTAATCCGTTGTGGGACAAGCATTGGGGCAAATATTGCCGAAGCCCAAGGGGCACATACGCGCAAAGATTTTGGCAACTTTTACGACATCGCCCTTAAATCAGGGCGAGAAACTATATATTGGCTAACCCTCTGTACGGATGGCCTTGGGCTAAATCAGCCGCAAGTTGCTATACTTAACAAAGAAGCGGAAGAGCTCTCGCGCATGATTGGCGCCGGCCTCATTTCTCTTCGGAAACAATGAATCTACCTTTACCATTTACGATTTACCATTCTTGTAACATTTACCATTTACCATTTCACATGCTTTATGGTTTTTAAAGTTCCGCAATTTATAGAGGTTGAAGACAAAATCTTTGGGCCGCTTACTTTTAAGCAGTTTGTATACCTGGTGGGTGGGGCGGGGGCGGCTTTTCTCTTTTGGACATTTCTGCCCCACTTTATCGCCATATTCCCCATTGCGTTCTTTGCAGGTTTGGCCCTGGCCCTCGCTTTCTACAAGGTCAACAACCGGCCATTTGTTATACTGCTTGAGGCGTATGTAAGTTACTACCTAAATGGCAAGTTGTATCTGTGGCGGAAAGATCAAAAGCCAAAGGTTCCCGCCAAAGGCGGGTCCGCCTATGGCGGAAAGATTAAAGACAGGCCAAACATAGCGGTGCCGGTGCTCTCGGGAGACAAGTTACGCGATTTGGCTTGGAGTTTAGATGTGAATGAGAATGTGCAATCGTAAATGTTAAATGGTAAATGTAAATAAATAAGATGGCCAAAAGTGTTCAAGAATTCATCCCGATAGAAGAGATACGCGATGGCGTGATAATTATTAAAGGTGGGCAGTTGCGCTCTATCTTGCTTGCTTCATCCATAAACTTTGACCTTAAGAGCGCGGATGAGCAGACGGCCATCTTGCAGCAGTATCAAGCCTTCTTAAACTCCCTCGACTTTCAAGTGCAGTTCTTCATCCAATCGCGCAAGCTCAACATCAGGCCATACCTGGCTATCCTTGAGGCTAGGTACAAAGACCAGACAAACGATTTGATTAAAATCCAGACGCGCGAGTACATCGAGTTCATAAAGTCAGTGACCGAACAAACAAACGTAATGACCAAATCATTCTTCATCATAATCCCCTTCGCACCAGCCGTGTTTGGCAGTAAGAAGGGGGGCGGGATTCTCTCCTCTTTGTTCCCCAGTAAGAAGGGGAGCTCCCAAGCCGCCCAAGATGAGATGGAGAAGTTTGAGGAGAACCGCTCGCAAATGGAACAGCGCAAATCAATCGTAGTTCAAGGCCTTGCCCGCATCGGCATCCGCACTGTGAGCCTAGGCACTGAAGAGCTGGTCGAGCTCTTTTATAAAATCTTCAATCCGGGCGACTCTAAAGTGCCCGCTTTGCAAAAGTAAATGTTAAATCGTAAATGGTAAATGTAATATGAGCTTATTTGGCAAAAAGAAGGAGGACCCCAAGGCTGACTTAACAGCTATTTTGCCGGCCGAAATCTATCAGGCTGGGGTGATGGAATTGCGGGACATCATTGCTCCGGCGGCTCTTAAAGTAAATCCGAAAAGTTTGTCGCTCGGGTCTAAAATGGCTCGAACATATTTTGTTATTTCATATCCGCGCTTCTTAACACAAGGTTGGTTTGGCCCAATCATTAATTTGGACCGTATTTTTGACGTATCTATTTTCATTCATCCTATAGAGACTGGCAAAATCCTACGCACTTTGCAAAAGAAAGTGGCCGAGGTCCAAAGTCAAATCAGCGTGCGCGAGGAGAAGGGTTTGGTGCGCGACCCGATGCTCGATGTGGCCTACCAAGACATCGAGGAACTGCGCGACCAACTCCAGCAAGCCACCGAGAAGCTCTTCGATGTGGCTATGTATATCACACTCTATGGCGAGAGCGAGGATGATCTCGACAAAGCCGAGAACGAGGTCCGCTCAATCCTCGACTCCAAACTAGTCTACATCAAGCCAGCTCTATTCCAACAAGAAGAGGGTTTCAAATCAGTTCTGCCTATCGCCACAGACTTGCTTGCAGTTAACACCAAGCTCAATTCCACACCTCTTTCAACAATTTTCCCCTTCACATCATTCGATCTTACAAGTGACAAGGGCATCTTGTATGGGATGAACAGGCACAACTCATCTCTTGTTTTGTTTGACCGCTTCGCTATGGAGAATTACAACTCTGTTATCTTCGCCCAAGCGGGCTCCGGCAAGTCATATCTTACCAAGCTCGAGATTCTGCGGAGTTTGATGTTTGATACCGATGTTATTGTGATAGACCCCGAACGCGAGTACGAGCCTCTCTCGGGTGCGATGGGTGGCCGTTACTTCAACATCTCGCTCACATCCGAGCATCACATGAACCCATTTGACCTACCCATTCCAGGTCCCGACGAATCGGGAGCTGATATTTTGCGCAACAACATCATAAGCTTAGTAGGACTCTTTCGCATAATGCTTGGCGGTCTCTCGCCCGAGGAGGACGCTGTGCTCGATAACGCCATCAAAGAGACTTATGCTCTTAAAGATATCGGACCAGAGTCCGACTTTTCGAAAATCGAGCCGCCACTCTTGTCGGATCTTGAGCTTGTGCTCGCGGGTATGGAGGGTGGCGAATCAATCGCCCAGCGATTATACAAATATACCAAAGGCTCGTGGGCAGGCTTTATGAATAAGCCCACCAACGTCGATATCAATAAGAAGTTTGTCGTCTTCTCGGTGCGAGATATGGAGGACGACCTCAAGCCTATCGCTATGTACATTGTGATGCACCACATTTGGAACATTGTGCGCAAAATCCGCAAGAAGCGAGTGCTTGTAATTGATGAAGCCTGGTGGATGATGAAGAGCGACGACACAGCCTCGTTCTTATTTGGACTAGCGAAAAGAGGGAGAAAATATTTCTTGGGCATCACCACCATCACTCAAGACGTAGGCGACTTCCTTAAGAGCCCCTACGGCGTGCCGGTTATCACTAACTCGAGCATCCAGATTCTACTTAAACAATCTCCAGCAACAATCGATATCGTGCAAAGAACATTTAATCTAACCGATGAGGAAAAATATTTGCTTCTAGAATCCAGTGTGGGGGAGGGCATCTTCTTCGCTGGTCTTAAGCACGTAGCCTTGCGTGTAATCGCCTCGTATGTGGAAGACCAAATCATCACCAGCGATCCGTCACAGCTCCTTGCTATCAAAGCGGCCAAAGACGAATTCCGCTCCAGCCAAGTTTAAGCTATGTCAACCGCGGATAACCTTAAAACTGCCAAAGCCGGAGCCAAGGCGGCTAAGGCCGCGGCCACTGACATTACTAAGGGCCTATCCATAGGCAAAGCTCTGTTTGAGGGCTCTGGCTCCAAAATTGGTAACGGGACAGCTTTTTTGATGTGCGCGATTGCCCTTACTGTAGACGTTCTCGCTCTGCTCGCCTTAATACCACTCGTTGGTTGGATACTAGGCCCACTCATCTACATCCTTGGTTTAGGTATCTTTGGCTTGTGGTTCAAAACGGTGGGTGCGAATTTCTTTAGCGCGCGCGCCACGGTTTCTAAGGGCATATCAGCGGTCTTGGAAATCATTCCTGAGATAAGCGCTATCATCCCCGGCACAACGATCAACGTGGTTGTAGCTATTGTTATAGTGCGCATGGAGGAATACGCAACCAAAGAGGCGGGCAAGGGTGAAAAGGGCAAACCCGAGGGAGTCAAAACCCAAACAACAAGTGGCCCAGACACAGGGGTTAAATCTCCAAAGCGCGCCCCCGAGACGCAGGGACTCGACAAGAACCCTGATAATACTGCTTACCAAGCATCCAGAAACTCTTTAGACAAAAACCCAGATAATACAGCCCTGGAAGGGTTACGAAACGCTAAGGTAAATACCGCAAGTAGCCGACGGACTAATCCACTAGAGGAAGCGGCGTAGTGGTTTTGTATAGTGTACAATTAAGGATAATGGCGGAAGTGAAAAAGTATGTTTTGTACAGCCTGTTACTCGCACTTGTTTTTGTGAGTGGCAACTTGGCCCAAGCTCAGGGCATGCCCGGGTCTGATGGTTTAAATATGCAAGTCAGCCCTTCAGCACCGGCTCCAAACAGTCAGGTCAGTTTTGCTCTCACCAACTATTCTATCAACCTCCAGACCTCCGATATTCGTTGGCTTGTAAATGGCAAGCAAGCCTCACGTGGGGCGGGCTTCACAAGCTTCACTACCGTTACCGGAGCGCCCGGTTCAGTACTGACTATTTCGGTAATTGTCACAACCACAGACGGTCAAACTCTCACCAAAGAGATTACTCTGCGCCCCGCCTTGCTCGATCTAATCTGGCAAGCGGATTCTGCCGTACCTCCACTCTATCGAGGCAAGGCTCTGCCCACAACCAAAAACTTAGTCAAGTTTGTGGCTATCCCTCACTTTGTGAATGCCGGGGTCGAGATCGACCAGAGCAAATTAGTTTACCAGTGGAGTCTAGAGTTTGACCCAACACCTACTGGCTCTGGTCTGGGCAAAAATACTTTCAGCACAAAAATCGTCGATCTGATAGGCGAAACTCGGGTGGGTGTTAAGGTATCAACTCTTGATGGCTCAATTGTGGCAAGCAAGAGTCTGGCCGTTTCACCATTCAACCCTTTAGTAAGCCTTGTGCGCATAGACGACCTCGAGGGGCCCGACCTCGCCCATCCACTTTCGGGCAATTACGACCTCACTGGTCCCGAGGTAACCTTGCGAACAGTGGGTTACTACTTCCCTAAAAGTCACGTCACCAAACCCGGTCTCAAATATAGCTTTGCGGTAAACGGCAAGCCCGCGATGGCAAGCGAGGTTGCGCCCGCTCTACTCACCTTGCGACAGGGCCCGGGGACGGGCTCGGGGCAGGCAGCTCTGTCAGCTGCGATTAACGACTCCTTCGACAGCATGATTAGCGCTGTGCGAAGTATCACACTCACATTTGGCAGTAACTCGTTACAATAATTATGAAGCGGTTAATTATTATCATCGGAGTGATTGTTCTGGTTGGGGCTATTGTGGCATATTTTGCATTAAACAAAGACGTGTCTGCGCCTATCTCTGATGGGGAAACTACCAACATCTTCCCCAGCCAAACAGGGCCACTTGAATTCCCAAATCAAACTGGGGCAAACACGGCAACATTGCCAAACAACACTAACAATCAGACACTACCTGTCACAATAAGTAGCACAGGCATCACTGGCATATCAGAGAACGCCACAAACACAACCTTCGTCAGTGAAACAAAAAGTCTTAAGCGTATATCAGATGCAAGAGTGACAAGTGGACAGATTACTGTGGGCACGGTTAAGGGTCTGGACATTTTTGTCCGTTATATGGAGGCGGGCACTGGACACGTGTACGACTCGAGGCCAGTGGGGGACGCAAAGGAGCGCGTCGCGGGGGTCACTATCCCTCGAGTGGCCGAAACCTACTGGGGCAACAAAGGTCAGTCAGCGCTCTTGCGTTACTTTAACGAAACCGGTGGAGCAATTAAAAATTATTTGGTCAGGTTCGGAGCAGGGGCGACAAGCACCGACAAGCTCACTGGCACATTTATTTCGGACAACATCACGGATGTGGCGGTGGCTCCTGTGGGTGAGGAACATATTGAGTGCCCGGCCTACTTAACAAAGAGCCTAACCAAGAGCTCAAACAACGACCCGAAAGAAGTCCACAAGCTTCAGCAGTTCTTGATTGATGTTGAAAACACAAGCACACTTGCTCAAACTGGCCTCTTTGACGCCGACACGCTCGTGGCTGTCAAAGCCTTTCAAACCAAATACAACATAGAGGCAACCGGTAACGTTGGGCCAATGACTAGAGCTAAAATCAACTCTATCTACTGTGCCAAGGTGGGCGGCCAAGTAACAGGCAGCCGGCTTGCTTACGTTGTTACTGATGGCACCGGCGCAAAGATCGTCTCGAGCGATTTCGATGATAAAGTTGCAACAAATAGATTTTCCTCTGTGCTTAGCGAGTGGAGGCTGCTTTGGCCACACAAGGATTCGCTCGCCATAGTGACAGCCCCTTCGAGCGAGGTGGCCGGCTATGCGTACCAGCTTGTGGGGTCTACCCTTAAACCTCTCGTGTGGGAAGTGCGGGGATTGACCGTACTTGTCTCGCCCAAACTTGACCGGGTTATTTATTCACAATCTGCTTTGCGTGGCCTGCGAACTTTGGTCAAAAATTTGAGTGATGGTAGCACGCGCGACTTCCCCCTCATTACTTTGCCTCAAGATAAGTGCGCGTGGAGCAAAATAAATTCAAATGTTGTCTACTGCGCCGCACCCACTGCCACACTCGGTGGGGGGTACCCAGACCTGTGGTACCAATCCCAAGTCTCCCTTAATGACAACATCTACTCTGTCAATTTAGATACGGACACTGTCACCCTCCTTTACTCTGCCTCTGTCGAAGACGCAATCTCTGGAGACAATATCTCTCACGCTCCTGATGTTGAAAATTTAATAGTGGCCGAAGACGACTCCTACCTCTTCTTCAAAAACAAAAAAGACGGCTACCTGTATCAGCTCCCCATCACTGGGTTAGAGGTGCAGTAACAAGCTGCTTGGCTTTGTGGCGGACTACAAGTTCGTGGGCGATTTGGAAGAGGTTGGAGGTTAGCCAATAGAGTGCCACCACGGCGGGGAAGCCCATTGAGATAACTGCCACGAAGACAGGCATAACGTAGCGCATGTTGGTACTCATCGAACGGCCAAGCTCATCACTGAAGCTTGGTTTACCGTCGGCAGGATTGTGCTTGGGTGCGGGCGGTAGGGAGAGGGTAATTTGGAAGTATTGGCTCGCCCCCACAATCAAAGCGAGCCAAACGCTCTTGGCCGAGAGGTCAAGGAAACCAAGGAATAGCGAGTTGATGTTGGCCGGGAGATGGACGAAAGAATATAAGACTTCTGTTTTAAATGGTATACCATCAGTGAAGACCCAAAAGAGCGCGAGGAGAATTGGTATCTGTATTAAGATAAGGGCGAAGCCAGCGAAGGGGTTGATACCGTGCTCCTTGTAGAGTGCTAACATCTGTTTGGTTTGCTCCTCTTTGTTGTCCTTATGCTTCTCGCGGATGCCCTTGAGATCTTTCTCCACCAACTTCATCTTCCTTTGGGTGGTGATTTGCTTGTGAGTAAGAGGCAGGAGGATAAACTTGACTATCAAAGTAAGGACGATAACAGCAATGCCGATGTCGGCACCCGGCACGAAGCTCGTAATGAACACCAGGGCGTTAAGGAGAGGCTGGTAGAGTATTGTGTGGAAGATGGTAGAAATCATAAATTTTGCGCCGTAAGTCTACGTATGATAGCAGAGTATCAGCCTTTTTAATATACAGACGGTAGCTACCGATGGGCAACAGAGCATCGAGCTCGCGGCAAATTGCCCGGGCTCGACGTTTGAGTAAATTGCGTGTAACCGCCTTTGGAGCGGCCGCCTTGGGGACAACGATGATAAACCTAGACCGCAAGCCTTTTGCGCCCTTTGAGTCTCCTCCGTTTTATCGTAGCTCGGCCCCCTGCACTGCGGGCACGTTTGCGAAAACCGTGACTTTTCTTACGTTTCCGGGTCTTTGGTTGATATGTTACTGACATGGCGACATATTAACACCCAGTCCACTCTTTATCAACAGGGTGCAAGCCTTCACTAAGATTTGCGCTTTGCCCTCCACACGCCTATAATCTCTTCGATGCTTGCGACAGATTCAAAAACGCTCTGGGACACGACACTCTCCCACATCGAACTTGGCGTTTCAAAGGCAAATTTCATCACCTGGTTTAAAAACACGGCTATTCATAAGCTGGATGGGGGAGTAGTTTACCTAACTGTACCCAATCCTTTTGTGCGTGACTGGTTACAAAACAAGTACCACTCCTTAATTTTAAAGATTCTGCGCGAGAATTTGGAGGGCGTGCGTTGTGTTGAGTACGTTATCAATAAGCACAGCGTAGAGAGAGCGACGACAGACCGACCGGCTTCGGCCTCTGTATCAATGTCTGGACAACTAGACTTGGGCGACAATATGTACATTAATCGCGAGGACAACTTAAATCCAAAATACACCTTCGATTCATTTGTGGTTGGGGCCTTCAACGAGCTCGCCTACGCCGCGAGCCAGGCGGTTATAAAAAATCCTGGCATAAGTTACAACCCCCTCTTTATTTATGGGGGCACAGGCTTAGGCAAAACCCACCTCATCCAATCTGTGGGCAATCACTTCAAGCGCCTCGACAAAAACAAAAAGGTTTATTATCTTTCCTCTGAAAAATTTGTGGTGGAGTACACAGACGCCGTACGCTCGGGCAAAGCAAATATCTTTAAAGATAAATATCGCAAGTATGATGTGCTCATAATGGACGACATCCAGTTCCTCGCTGGTAAAGACAAGAGTCAAGAGGAGGTGTTCCACCTGTTCAACACTCTCTACGACAACAATAAGCAAATCATCTTTTCCTCAGACAAGCCACCCAAACAAATCTCTGGGATAGAGGATCGTCTCAAATCTCGTTTTGAGGGTGGCATGATCGCCGATATCTCTATACCAGACTACGAATCACGTCTGTCTATACTCAAAGCCAAAGCCCGCGACAGTGAAATTAACCCGCCGGAGGAGATACTTGAGTACGTAGCTTCTGTTATCCAAAGCAACATCCGGGAGCTCGAGGGTATCTTAAACCTAGTGATAGTACAGTCACAACTTAAGAAGCGTGATCTGGGTGTTACAGAGCTCAAGCTTCTTATTAAAAATAGTCTCAAGCCCCAAAAGACAGTCTCCATTAACGAGGTCATCAAAACTATCGCCAACTTCTACAACATCGACGAGCGTGAGTTGTATCAGAAGACCCGCAAAAAGGAGGTGGTTAAGCCACGCCAGGTCGTTATGTACATTTTGCGCGAAGACTTCAACACCTCCTACCCCTACATTGGGCAGAAGCTTGGAGGCCGTGACCACACAACAGTTATCCACGCTTACGAGAAGATAAAAGGTGACTTAACACGGGATAACTTACTCTCACAGGAGGTCGAACAAATCAAAACCCTTTTGTATGGTGGAGTTTAGTGAACTTATGCCAACACTTATCAACACTGATAACAAAATTATTATGAAGACAGAACTCACTAAAACCACTTTCCCACATATCCACAGTGATAGTATTAGAAGTAGTAGTATTATCTTTAAATAAATAATAAATACATAGACCATGAAGTTTGAATGTATAAAAGATAGGTTACAAAGAGCAGTGGGGCTCGCCGAACGTGCCACAGGTAAGAAGTTACCCCTAGCAATTCTCGGCAAGATTTTAATTGAAACAAGAGAGAAGGAAGTAATAGTTAGCGCGACTAATTTAGATCTTGCTGTTGAAGTGACGGTGCCGGCTAAAGTGAGCAAGAAGGGTCAAATAGCTGTCTCGGGTGCACTTATCGAGAGTTACTTAGGTAGCTTACCCCCACAGACCGCGGTAACAGTGGAATTGGTGGGCAATAACCTAAGCTTAACTACCCCAAGCACTTCAGCACTTGTAGCTACGATATCTGCCGAAGATTACCCACACACCAAAGAAGTGGGGAAGAAAGATACTTTGGGTGAAATAACCGCCGAAGCTGGAGAAATCATGTCTGGGTTAAGTGCCGTCACCTTTAGTGCGTCACTCTCAGATATTAAACCAGAACTTGCCGGGGTTTATCTTCACCAAGACGGAGAAGATTTAGTATTTGCTGCCACAGACTCCTTTCGTTTAGCAGAGAAGCGCATTCACAACAAAAATAAGCCAAGTGGCGAGGACGTGGCAGGCATTATAGTGCCCCTACGTAACGCCCAGGAGCTCGCACGAGCTTTGGCTGACACAAGTGGCGCTGTTACGCTAAGTTTTAATAAAAGTGAACTAGGAGTGAAGGCAGATGGTTGGCACTTTCGTTCACGTTTAGTCGAAGGGACCTTTCCTGCGTACAGCGCTCTACTTCCCAAGTCTTTCGCCACTCAAATCGTGAGCCTCAAAGAGGATTTACTGGGGGCTTTGAGGACAACCCATGTGTTTGCTGATCGCTTTCATCAAGTAAGCATAAAGGTTATCCCCGACGACGCACTCTTCGAAATCCAAACTAAGAATCAAGAAGTGGGCGAGAGTACTGTGCGCGTAGATGCCACCATCGAGGGCGACTCGCTTGACATCAACCTTAACGGCCGCTTCCTCCTAGACGGCCTCTCCATCGTTGGGAAAGATAGCGTCACCCTCGGCTTTAACGGCAAGGACAAGCCAATGCTTGTGCGCGGAGTGGGGGACCGTAGTTTCTCATACCTTGTGATGCCCCTTAACAAGTAAGGACCAAACTTTACAAGCACCAAACCGCTCAAACGTGGATTCAGTTTCAAACATACTCAGTCTTCTTAAGAAATTCAAAGTCAAAGACGCCGACATTAAGCAAGCCGTAGCCGAAGTGATTAAAAAAGAGTTTGACGAAGATATCCCCCCCAAAAACATAAGAGTAAGCGCCGGAGTAGCGTATTTAAGTTGCGACAACACCCTCAAAAGCGAAATCGCCCTGCGCAAATCTACCCTCCTCCCTGAAATTAACGCCAAACTGAAACATCCGCTCCTAGATTTGCGTTAATTGCTGGTGCGGAAGGTAACTGTGGCTGTGCCTTGGTTACGGTAGGTGTCGTAGACTACTACTTTGAGGTCGTTGGTTGGCTGGATGTTTTCGAGGGTGCTATGGACGAAGGAGTATGCTAGGTTGGTGGCGCCGGGCAGGGCTTTAATTTTGCTTACAAAGATGCCGTTGACGTAGACCTCCATTGAATCGATGGGGTAGGCGTGCTTGGTAACATTTATAACCACATCAACTCGCGAGTTTGGGTCAACGGTCACGCCGGGGACAGGTGAGACGATGCTTATAACAGGCGAGAGTTCGGGCGTGTGCACGTCGTCAACTTGCGTGGGTTTGGTGCTGGAGGAAACGGCGCCATAGCCATTGGCGGCGGCCCAGAGCCTGACGGGCGTCTCCCAATATGTGTATTGCGGGTCACTCGCCGTGTTTGTGGGGGCCGGCCCGCTTGGGTTAGCTTTGTCTACCCAATGCAGTATCGAGTGTATCTCGCCCATTGGCACCTCTTGGCGCATTTCGGGTGGCGTGTACTCGGTAGCAAGTTTGCCCGAGGCCTTGTCGATGGTGTAGGTTTCGCCCCCTTGCCAGATGCCACGCAAGATTGGTTTGACGTTCGTGTCGTTTAGGTATGTGTAGACCGGGCGAGTAAAGGGCGTGGCCGGCAAGTCCGCGGCAACGGCATCGAAGATCTTGCGCCACATTGGGGCTACCACAAAACCGGCCACATTCTTAACCATAGAGGTGTTGTTGTTGTTGCCCACCCAGATGCCCAAAGTAAGTTCTGGGCTGTACCCGACCGTCCACATATCTTTGTAGTCGTTGGTAGTTCCTGTTTTAACCGCCACATCACGATTGGGGAAGTAGAGAGGTGAGTTCGCCCCATACGAGGGCGCCCGGGCCGCGTTGTCGGAGAGGATGTCACTAATACTTGCCACTATTTGTTCGTCGAGCACACGCAGGCCTCGGTCCGCCACTGGCAGGCTCGAGGTGGCCGTGCCCTCCAGGTAATTACCACCCGAGTCTTGCACCGAGAGAACCGACGAGTGTGGGTGGTACACGCCGCCAGAGGCGAATGTGGCGTAGGCCCCGGTCATTTCAAGAGGTGAAACTTCGCCACCACCAAGCACGAGAGTGAGGCCGTATTGATTGGCGCTGCCCAGGCTCTCGATACCAAGGTCAGCCGCAGTAGCGAGTGAGTCTTTGATGCCCGCCAGATACAACACTTCGATTGAGGGTACGTTGATAGACTGGGCCAAGGCAGAGCGCAAGGTCATTGGTCCGCGGAACTTGCCGTCGTAGTTTGAGGGCGCATAACAATCTCCCGCGTTGCCTTTATCAGCCGTGGCTGTGACGATGGGGCTACAAGTAGTTTGAAATTGGGTGGGCAAGTCAAAGAGTATGGTGTCGGGCGTGTAGCCCTTTTTAAAAGCGGTGGCATACACGAAGGGTTTGAAGGAGGAGCCTGGTTGGCGGTGAGCGAGCGTGACGTTGAAGTTGCCATCATTCTCAATCTCATAATAATCGCGCGAACCCACCATCACGAGGATCTCCCCTGTGTGCGGGTCTTCGGCTACGACACCCATGTTCTTGGCGTTGTAGTTTTTCTCATTAATAGGGGCGAACTCGCCTGCGATCTCTTCGGTCTTCTTTTGCTTCTCCCAATCAAGGGTTGTGATAATCTTCAAACCGCCGCGCGAGATAAGCTCTTGGCCGTACTTCTCTTCAAGCGCGCCCAATACATAAAAAACAAAATGTGGTGCTTTGATAGAGAAATTGTTTTGTGGGAGAAAGGCTACGTTCTCCTTCTTAGCCGCTTCCACTTCTTCGGTCGTGGCGAAGCCGAGCTCTTGCATACGAGTAAGCACCAAGTTCTTGCGGGCCTCGAGCAAATCTTTGTGACTGCCGTAGGGTGAGAAACGGGTTGGCGATTGAGGTAGTGCGGCTAGGTAGGCACTCTCGCCAAGCGTCAGGTCCGAAGAGGGTTTGCCAAAAAAAGCTTGTGACGCTTCTTCAATGCCGTAGATATTGCCTCCGTAGGGCGACTCATTTAAATAGAGCGTGAGGATGTCGTCTTTGCTCATAGCTCGCTCAAGTTTGAGGGCCAGCACTATCTCTTTGAGCTTGCGCGAGAGGCTCCTCTCTTGAGTCAGGATCGTGTTCTTAATAACTTGCTGGGTGATGGTCGAGCCGCCTTGAGTGCCACCACTTGAAACCAAGCTGGTGAGGTTGGCTAGGAAGGCGCGCACAATAGATGTGGGCCTGATGCCAGAGTGGTTGTAGAACTCGCGATCTTCGATGGCCACGGTGGCGTTCTTCACATTGCGACTAATCTCGGAGCTTGTCACGTTAGAGCGGCGCACGTTCTCACCCGAGTTGTACAGGAGCACCGTGCCCGTGCGATCGTAGACCTTAGTCGACTGGATAATCTGTCGCTCATCGAAAGATTTAAAATCCGGTATCTTTAAATTAGCCGCCCAAAGTATCAAAACCCCCGCTAAGAAGACGCCAATGGCGAAAAATAAAGTAACCCACCCCCCAATACTATGCCGATGCCGTTTGTAGTATCCCTTAATAGACATTTGGCCATTTTAACACAAAAACTGCGGGCCCCGACTGCTCGGGGCCCTGTGGTCGCAGTGCCGGCTTATCGCCGGTTACGGCGACTGCGCAGATCGCGTCTGCTCTTGGGGCTCGCCGGGCGCTTTGAGGCTTCGCCCTTGCCGTGCCCGCCAGCGTTGAAGGGCGTTGATCTGGGAGAAATGGGACTGGCGGCCCCATCCCCAATCACGCTATGGATCCGGTCCAGTTCCGCTCCTCCTTCCTCGGCCAAACGGCCGGCACTCGAGAGACCTTCGTCACCACCACTGAAAACCACTTCGACTTCCGGTTTCGACTCCGGTTTTTTGGCCATCGTGTTCTGTCCCCCGATAACTTTTTAGCACACTTGGTCTCTGTCTGCAAATTCTGTTATAGTTGGTTACATGAAGATAGATACTGACCCGGAGAAGATTGAGGAGGTGCTTAGCCGTGGGGTGGAGAATATTTACCCCTCCAAAGACTTCCTAAAGAAGCGGCTTGAAAGTGGCGAACGACTCACTATTTACCACGGGATTGATCCGACGGGTACCACTCTTCACCTTGGACACTCCGTGCCTCTTCGCAAATTGGGCCAATTTCAAAAGTCGGGGCACCACATTATCTTTCTGATAGGTGGATTGACGGCTACAATCGGTGATCCAACAGACAAGCTCGCAGCACGCAAGAAATTAACTCCCGAGCAGGTAGAGCAGAATGCTAGGTTGTATAAGGATCAAGCTTCACGCTTTATTTCTTTCGACGGCGAAAACCCTGCAGAAATGAAAAATAATTATGAGTGGCTTGCGAACATGTCGATGGAAGAAACTTTCACCCTTATGTCTAATGCCACGTATGCCCAAACTATAAAGCGGGATATGTTTCAGAAGAGGATTGAGGAGGGCAAGGATATATACATGCACGAATTTATGTATCCGTTGTTGCAAGGGTACGACTCTGTTGTTATGGATGTTGATGGCGAGGTTGGCGGTAATGACCAGACGTTTAATATGCTTGTTGGACGGGACCTACTAAAGAAATATAAAAACAAAGAAAAATTTGTAGTCTCTGTTAAGCTCCTTGTAGATCCTACTGGCAAGAAGATGGGCAAGACCGAGGGCAATATGGTGGCTTTCACTGACTCGGCCGAGGATGCCTTCGGCAAAGTGATGAGCTGGCCTGACACTCTCATGCCACTTGCCTACGAACTTTGCACGGATCAAGAGATGGGCGGGGAAGGGATGGAGGCCAAGTTTAAATTGGCAGAGTTAATTGTTGGCAGTTATTGGGGTGAAAAGGCGGCGGAAAACGCACGGGCTAATTGGACAGCCACTTTCTCAAAAGGCGAGACACCGGAGAACATCTTAGAGATAAAGGCAGACGAACAAAATTTTCTTTCGGACACTTTAATTGGCCAAGGAATTATTGCTTCCAAGAACGAATGGAGGCGATTGGTGAACGATGGCGCTGTTAGTATGGACGGCGAAAAGATCACCAACCTATTGGCACAAGCAAAAAGCGGCACCTACCGTATTGGCAAACACCGCTTCTTAAAAATTTCAACTAATACCTAGTACCTGCCAACTAGTACCTACTAGGCAGCTTCTTCTTCGTCCTCCTCGGCATCGTCATCGACGGGCGGTACGGCATCGTCATCATCCTCAAGTAGTGCCGGGTCAATTACGTCTTCGCCAGTTTCTATCCCAAATGCTGCTGGATCGTCTCCCATATTTAAGAATGTTAAATTTTAAATGGTAAATGGTAAAACTAATTACTACATCACTTTGTATCAAAGCGGCCAAACATTTTCAATACATTTCTGCGAAAGCTGTGGATATCTAATCTTTCAGCGCGAGACAATGCTGGTGAGAGCCACAGCCATGGCATCATACTCGTCGTCGTGCTTCACAACTTTTTTAACACCCAACAATTTCTTCAACATACTGGCCACATCTTTCTTGGCCGCCTTGCCATAGCCGGTCACGGCCACTTTAACCTCTTGCGGTGTGTACTCACGAGTCTCAAGCCCGAGGCGTTGCGACAGCGCTATCACGGCCCCGCGCACCTCGGCTACCCGCATAGCCGTCTTCTGATTGGTGTTAAAGAAAAGGCGTTCGAGAGCGAGTCTATCTGGCTTCCAAAGTTTAGTCAATGTCTCAAGCCGAGCCATCAATTCGCCTAGTCGTTCATCAAATTCACCAGCCGAAGTCTCCAAACAGTCTGAATGTAGCAAAACAGGTTCTCCATTTCGTGCTTCGGATTTCGTGCTTCGAGTTTCCACGAGTGCCACCCCCATCCGCCCGTATCCAGGGTCAATTCCTAAAACTCTCATTCCATGAGTATATCAAACATTGTGGCCCGTTTGCGCTAATCGCAAACGGGCCAGGGCAGGAGTTCCTCTACCTCTCTTCCCACCAATTGAAGCCACCGACAAGCGGGGTTAGTTCCTTGCTAACCGCCGCGTTTTGTCCGGCAAGAATCGCTGCCCTTTTGATGAGTCGAGCTGGCGCTTTCGCTACACCGAGCTCTTTCACGCCAGAGAACATGTTTAGCCTGACAAACTGGAAACCGCCCGCGACGGGAACGAGGAGAGTATCTCCTTGCGGATCCTCGAAGACGAATCCTCGACAGGCATGTCCTCTGCCAACGTTGCAGAACCGCTCGAAGGCCTCATTGGCAGGCTTTGGCCACGTGCACTCAACCAATCTTAGGTCGAGAAGTTTTGGTTTTGACAACTAGCACCTCTCTTTCCTAAATCAGACTAGCAACAACAAAAGATATGTCAACCATCACTTACTCCGCGTTGTCGGTTACGGTTTTAATGTCGTCGTGATTCTCGAGGAGGTCTATGAGAGCGCCGAGTTTGGGTTGCTCGCTCTCGGGTACGGGGATTTTGGTTGTGGCTTCCCAAGTCATATTGCCTTCGGCATCTTTCTGCCTTGCGAAGGCCCATGTAGTGGCGCCGGGTCCACCAAGCGAGCCGCCGTTGTCGGCTAGGATTCTCTTTATCTCATTCGATGTGCGATTGCGACTATCGGTGATGCCTTCGATCACTAGTGCCACGCCGCCCGGACCGTAGGCTTCGTACAAAACTTCTTCAAAGGCCGCTTGCCCCGAGCCCGTCGAGGGGCTTCCCCGCCCAACCGCTCGCTCGATTACATCAGTAGTCACATTTGCCTTACGCGCCTTCTCAATAGCCGCCCGCAGAGCCGGGCTACTCATATCTCCTCCGGCTAGCCGCGCTTGGATGGTAACGAGTCGCCCCATCATCGAGTAGAGTTTGCTCTTCTTAGCATCTTCGGCCCCCTTCTGGTGCTTTATTTGGCTCCATTTGTTATGCCCACTCATAAACACAATTTACAACAAATGGAATGATAACGCAAAAACAAGAAGGGCCGGCTATTGGCACAATTGTATTTAATGTACCTTGACTATTCTGGATAAATCTATAGTTTTGAGACGGAAACCTTAACAACCACAAACCAGACAAACGGGGTATATCCCCAAACGGAGGGCGGAGATGCACACTCTTCCAGTCACCGCCTTCCGGAGTAAAATCACGGAAGCGGTACAAAGCAACCCAGTTACGATTATCGTAGCTGAAACAGGTGCAGGTAAGTCCACTCAAGTGCCACAGTTCCTTCTCGAAGATGGCTGGCGCTTGGTAGTTACCCAACCTCGACGCTTGGCCGCACGTTCCCTAGCAGAGCGAGTCGCCTTCGAACAAAAGACTCGTCTCGGACACGTCATAGGCTATCGCACCTCACAAGAGCGTCGCGACAGTTCGAAGACACGCGTTCTCTTTTGCACCGATGGTCTCGCCCTCGTGCGAGAGCTCGTTGGCAAAAGTAAACGAGACGTACTCGTCATAGACGAAGTTCACGAGTGGAACCTCAACATCGAGGTGCTCATTGCGTGGGCAAAGCGCGAACTTGCGGGAAAGCCTGACTTCAAGCTCGTAATCATGTCGGCCACAGTCGAAAGCGAACGCTTGAGTGCGTATTTCGACAACGCGCCGATCGTGAACGTGCCAGGTCGTCTTTTCCCAATCGAAGAACGTAAGGCTGGTGGGAGTGTCGTCACAGATGCGGCAGAACTTCTGCGGCAAGGCCACAACGTGCTCGTCTTTCAACCAGGCGAGCGAGAGATCGCGGAGACCATACGCGAGCTTTCAAGATCTGGCATTGAAGCGGAGATACTGCCACTCCACGGAGAACTCACTCCAGAAGAGCAAGGGCGCTGCTTCAAACACTACCCCAAACCCAAGTGCATAGTCGCAACCAACATTGCCCAAACCTCGGTCACCATCGACGATATCGCAGTGGTGGTAGATTCGGGCATGGAGAAAAGGATAGAGACGGTTAGTGGAGTCGAAGGACTTTACATTAAACCGATCTCTTTCGCTGATCGCGATCAGCGCAAAGGAAGGGCGGGCAGAACAAAAGTCGGAATTTACATCGATCACTGCAAGGCCTGGTCTCGACCGGACTATCCGGTGCCAGAGATTCTTCGTCACCGGCTCGATCAGGTAACGTTGCGTCTGGCGCAAGCTGGTCTAGACGCAGAGAAGCTCGACTTCTTCCATCAACCAGACAAAGCGGCTCTTCACGAAGCTAAAAGAGCACTTGTGGCTCTCGGTTGTATGGAGAAGAGCGGAACGGTGACAGCAATCGGAAAGCGCGTTGCCACGATGCCCATCTCGGCTTCGTTCGGTCGCATGATCGTCGAGGCCGATAAATTGGGCGTTGTGGGTGACGTTGCCGCCATTGCCGCCATCCTAGAGCAAGGCGAGGTAACCCAACGCCACAGTCACGCGTGGCTGCGTCTTTGCAATGGGGAATCAGACTCTGACGCCCTGGCCCAACTTGCTGTCCTCAAAGCAAGTCGGGGAATGTCTAACGAGGAGATGGAGAAATCTGGGATTTTCCCTCCAGCTGTCGGCCGTGTCATAGAGATGATCAAGCATCTGGCCAGATCTCTACATGGCATGGTCGCGAGCTTCGAAAGTAGTGGCAAGCGCGAGGACACCATCCGGGCGATTTGCTCCGGCATGGCAGATCATCTCTACCACCGTCGCGGCAGACGTTACTTCAACGGAGACGAAACAGGCCAGGGCCGCGAGCTCTCTAAGCAGTCGGTAGTTTGCCAACCGCAGTGGGTAGTTGCTCTCCCATTCGACCTCGAGACCAAGGTGGATATTGGCGGGAAAAAGAAATTGCAATTCCTCGGAATGGCCACGCGGGTAACCCCCGAGTGGCTAGCCGAGAACGTACCCACCGCGGGCCAAGAGGTGAACGAGCGACTGGCGGAACTGGACTTAGCTGGCAAGATAGAGCGTCTGCGTGGTCGGTGCTGGACCCTGTGGTTCGAGCACCAAAGCAGTGGCAGACTCCCAGCCGCAGTACTCGAGCAGCTATCTCGGCTCTCAAGCCCATACAATATTGAGGGGAGGTTGGGCAAAGAGCAGGAAGCCTGGTTTGTGGAAATAAGCGAAGCGATCTCACGAGCAGAGCAAGTCTTGGGACTAGGCTCTGCTTTCAGAGGACAAAGGTCCGGGTGAATGGGACGACCACCTAATGAAGTTTCGTCCCCCTAGCAAAGAGCATCAAAAAGTTGGTGACCTTTGCCAGATGATTGACAGTGTAGATAACAAAGAGTAGTTTCTCTTAAGACACATAGGGGAAGTCTCAAAGAAAGGAGACGGGACTTGAAAGATCCAGCATTGCTTGAAAAGAAACTCGGGCTAGCTTTCATCGACAGGGGACTGTTGATGGAGGCGCTCACACACCGCTCGTTCCTAAACGAGAATCGAGGTTGGCCGTATCCCCACAACGAACGTATTGAGTTCTTGGGTGATGCGGTAATCGAAATGGTGGTAACACAATACCTTTTCGAAACCTATCCAGACAGAACGGAAGGAGACATGACTGCAGTTCGGGTCGCGCTCGTCAACGGGCAAATGCTTGCCGAGGTATCGCGTGGCCTAGGGATTGAGGAGTTCATCTTCATGTCTCAAGGCGAACTTAAGGACACAGGTCGGGCTCGCACGTACATCCTGTGTGCGGCATTTGAGGCACTCCTTGGAGCTCTCTATATGGATCAGGGCTGGAAGGCGGTTCAAGCTTTTCTGAAGCGAGTACTCTTGTCTCGCACAGAAGGTTTGATCGATGCCGGTGCTCATAGAGATCCCAAGTCGGCGTTTCAAGCCAAAGCGCAGGAACAATATCAGACCACCCCGACCTATCGTGTTCTCGAGGAAACAGGACCCGACCACGACAAGCACTTTGTCTGCGGTGCTTTCATCGGCGAGGAGCTAGTTGCTAAAGGCAGAGGAGCCAAGAAGCAAGAGGCCGAGACAGACGCTGCCAAACAAGCGCTAAAGGTGAAGGGTTGGTCTTAGGTAGATATCGGTAAATTCATAGAGGCCCAGGTGTCGCAGCACCTGGGCCTCGTTGCGTTCCTCCGTTTTCATCCGATCGATTGTTTGGCCCTTTTCTGGGCAAGAGTTTTGCTTATTGATGGACCCCTTTTCAATTTAGCGCAGGCCGGGCATCCAACCCCACGCGCCCTAGAGGCTCCTCTGGCCTGCCACTCGTGCCCACAATCGGGGTTCGAGCACTTCCACCAGAACTTGGTGGCGCTACCGGCAAGCACTTTGGTTGCGGGAAGTTCGTTTTTGGACGAATATTCCAACGCAAGTGATGGATGGGTGGTGGCCAGATTGTTGGTTGTACTTACGAAGCGCCCCGAACAGATCTTGCAACCACTCCCTTGCACGCGGTCTGAGCCCGTGGCCTGCCACTCGTGCCCGCACTTCGAGCACTTCCACCACAGCTTCTTGCCTGTGCCGGCCATGACCTGATCTGCGGTCAGCTCGTTCCTTGTCGAATACTCCTTCACCAACTCTGGATGAGTTGTGGCCAATTTGTTTCTCTTGGTTATTGTCTCGCTTCCGCACGCGGGACAACTAGCTATCCTCCGTATCCCTCCCTCCCACTCGTGTTTGCACGTAGTGCAGCGCCACCAAACCTTCTTTTTGACACGAGTTGGGACTTGCTTATTGTCTTGTTCTCCGGGGTCCGTCCCCGGGTTGCCCTTGTTCGATACGACCCTGCCGGAGCAGGCCGGGCAGCCGTTACCACTGCTCGTGCGGTTCGCAACTACGGCCTGCCACTCGTGCCCACAATCGGGGTTCGAGCACTTCCACCACAGCTTCTTGCCTGATCGTGGGTAGATCTGGCTTGCCAGCAATGGATTTCTTGTCGAGTACTCCTTTGCCAGTTCCGGATATCTGGCCTC
>Ga0209541_10001759_pt1 | contig 42317 bp, 42 predicted proteins | sample RifCSPlowO2_01_FD_184027 | JGI IMG/M metagenome (GOLD analysis project Ga0209541, IMG submission 184027) | Groundwater microbial communities from Rifle, Colorado - Rifle CSP2_plank lowO2_0.1 (SPAdes) (version 2) | ecosystem: Environmental > Aquatic > Deep subsurface > Groundwater | place...
ACTTGCCTTTAAGCATCTTGATTCAAGCTGAAGCCTTAAAATTTAAACCTTATCGGTTAACCTGGATTGTCAAAGTACTTATTACGCAATTGATCTAATGATTCAGTGAACTATATATCATTCCAGGATGATCGCTTAAAGCAGCAAGTCTTAAAGTTACATGCTGCCATTTTAGTGAAAAGTTAAACCACCATAAAGCGTCGAATAATGTATGTATGCCTATAGGTGCTTCTCGTAGCTGTGGAAGAAGATACTGAATTACTCTATCAGTTTTTTGTTGATTTTGTAAGACGTCAAAAATTACTTGTGGTAAAGCGTCTTGATAGTTATCAAGCGCCTGACCAGCTCTGACATATGGTTCTAGTATCATACTCCCAAATATTTGGTCTCCATGTTCACCAGTAACATTAATTTCATTTGGTTTAAGGAGTTTTGCGACTGGGCCATCGATTATACTGATGGGATGTCCACTAGGAACGATATCTCGCTCAAAAAAGCGAGGATATTCGGCTATGGATTGTTCAGATAAGGATACTTTTATAAGCTCTGGAGGCAGATTTTGTTGACGGTGAGTTTTCATTAATGCAATTAATCCAGTCGTGGAATCAATACCGCCAGACCAAAGTACTCGAATATTTCGATTAGTATTTAATGCATCTTGGACGATCTCGTTACCTCTTCTATCACAAAGAATTTCGAATGTTTGTTCATCTGGAACAGGAGTTGGAATGGGGTCAATAATATGATAATCGAAACCTTGGTCTAGGACGCCACTACGATCCATAATGCCACAATGCATGAATTTACAAGCAGAAGAATAGGATTGCAAGATTTGTCTAGCATTTTCCATATTTGCAAGATGACGAGCGTTACGCTGATTTAAAAAAATAACTGATTTTTTTTCCATAAACCATGGGGTGTACCCCCGATTTAATTCATCTGGTATCGCAACGATTGGAGTTTTATGGCTCCTTGGATTTTAAATTCTCTTAATGCGCGCTGTCCCTTGAAGTCATTTTCCCCTCTACTTCTCCCTCCATGCTCTTGCATACTTATAGATTATTTTTAACAAACGTGACGATTAGCTTAATCATTTTTTCTCTTGTTGCCTCTTGTTGCTTCTGTTCTTCTTGAACAGTATCATCTACGATGAAAGGATTATGTTTTGCATTTGTTAAAGTAATAAATTTACCAGAATTAGACGCTGATTTTTTAAACGCTTTTATCATTTCTGGGCTTGCGACATCTTCTTTTTCTCCATATATTATTAATTTCGGATTTTTAAAGTTGCTCAACAATGACAATATCGGTGAAGTTCGCCACGAAGAATCTTTGCTGCTAATAATATTTGCCCTGTGGGGTGGAGATACATTTACAAATTTTTCTGATACAGCAACCGGGCCTACAAGAATAATTATTTTTATTTCCAGATCCTCTCTTAAAAGACGTACTGCATCAGCTCCTAGACTGATACCGATAATTCCTATTTCATTTAGATCCGCATGTTTTTTGAAAAAACGTATCGCGGCTCTTGAATCAGTTAGTCTGTCATTCAAGGTGCTTTTTTTATATACTCCAGAACTTTCCCCTCGTCCTCTAAAATTTATTGCTAAATTTCCAATCCCTGCTATTGCTAATGCAGGCTGCAACAATTCAAACCTTTTACTAGAACCGGCTTTTCCACCATGAAATAGGATAAGGCCTTTACTGGTACTTTGTGGAGGTAAAAAAACTTTACCATAAATAGAATAATTTCCTCCTGATTTAAACTTGACAGTTTTCGAAGTGCAGTTTTTCACTGTTTGATTAGACATAGAAGCTAAACGAGTCTTAGCATTTATCACAAGGACAATGCTTGCACCCTTTTTTGTGTAGCATTTCTGGATATGTAGCGTCTTTTTTACATATCAGACAATGCATATCTCCAATTTTTGATATGATTTCTTTATAATCCACAACTTTCATACGCTCAGGATCATCAACCGCTTTATGAGGTGCCCCTACTGCTAAGATAACATGATCGGTAATTGCTCCCACTCCATGTGGGATTCTGCCTTCAACCATATAAACTTGACCAGCTTTAGTTGGGTAAATATTGCCATTATAGGTAATCGTTCCTTGACCGCCTACAACAATGAGAAGATGATCGCCTGGGTGAGTATGAGGGACGAATTTATCACCTGCTTTTAAACGTATAATATCTACTCCAAGAAACCCATTGGTAACTAATCCTTCTCCAGTAGCATTACTATGTGCCATCTTGTGAGGTCTTTCTTTTAAGGAGATTGCTAATTGCTGTAATCCATTAGTTATCCCAAGGTCATCTGCCCACTGTTTAATATCTAATTCCTCTGTTTTGGTATTATTTTTCATATGTTTATATTAATATAACCTGAATTACGAAATTAATGGTTGAAATAAATAACCAAATAATGCTCTACTGTAATGGGCTAAATAACCGTTCTCGCTTCTTGGTAGACTACTTATTAAGCCTAGGCGTTCTTTCAAGACGCTGAAGACTGATTCAATCCCCCCTCTCATATTAAGGAGAAATATCTGCAGTGGTGTTGTTAGTTTATTCATGTTTTTTCGTATTCCTGTAAGCATGACGTTTCGTCTCTGTATTGCTTTCTGTTGCAGTTTAGGTGAGATATATCCAGCGTCAGCAAGTATCATGGAGTTACTGAATTTATCTAAAAACTCATCAAGTACGACTCGGTCATCAACTCGTCCTGTGGTAAATCTCATCATGAGCATGTTCTTTTTAAGGTCAGTAATTATGTGTAACTTTAACCCGTAAAACCAACCTGTCGTGGTTTTTGACCTTGTCGCAATTCTCTTCATTACCTTATGAGCATATATGCGGATATTCTTACACACAGGAAGTGGGGTTGAATCGATGATTTTCACTACTCCCGATCTTTTGTTTTGGAGTTGTAAAAGGATATTGACCAACGCTAAAAAATCCAGAGAATATCGATTCATTGTGACGACAAAATTCTTGTATACCGGCAGATGAAACTCATTGGCGTAGTTGATTTGTAAAAGGCGATAGAGTTTTTTCAAACAGTTAATCCCAAAAGCGTTTTTCATAAGGATAATAGTTGCTATTTCTGAGCGTGATAATGAGTTTGGTCTTCCTAGATTTGTTTTCTCAAATAACTGAACTGATAAATCATCAAGAACACAAAATGTTTTTACTAACTGGTTTGAATTTGTTAAACTGTCCATAACGGGTTTTTTGAAATTTGCAATACTTTCAGACTACCCGTTACTCATTGTCAAGTCAAGCTTAATAGTTATTATCGAATTTCGTAATTCACGTTAATATAGTAATCTAAGGTTGCTAAAATTTCAATTACTACTTTTCAGTTTAAACAACCACGAGCTTCACGATAAAAAATGAAGTATGCTATGTTGGAGATATATGGGATTTAATCTCTGTTAACAAGATCTGTATTGGTACATTTCTGCAGGTAACAGCGAAGCGCTATTCAGAGTTCAGTCTTTTTCCCAACCTTAGGTTCGCAAACGAAGTGCACCACTTAGAGTAAAGTTAATACTTTAAGTTTGGAGGAGCACTATGAGTAAATACAGCCACTTATCGTTGGAGAAGCGGTAGAGAAAAGTTTATTTGACAAAATGTACATAATTCTGTAATATAGCAGATATGACACATACTCTTTCTATTACTAAAGCCAGAGAAAAGTTGACCAGTTTGGTAGATAATGCCAACAAAAAACTTGCCGAATATATTATTACTGTCAATGGATCACCGGCGGCAGTGCTGATCTCGGCTGCTGAATATGAATCGTGGAAAGAAACCAATGAGATTCTGGCCGATCCGCAGTTAATGAAATCGATTAGAGCTGGAGAGAAGGAAATTAAGGCGGGGAAGGGTATTCCTTGGGAAAAAGTCAAGAAAGAGTTAAATGTGGATTAAATGTATAAAATTGTTATCTCTCCCAGAGCCAGGCGGGAACTGAAACAAATTGCCAAACTTTATCGAAGAGTATCGATCGAATTGATCGAAGAACTGAAAGACAATCCATATCTAGGGAAACAATTGACTCGTGAATTGACTGGTAAATATTCGTGTCGAGTGGGAGTCTACAGAATGATCTACAAGATTGATAAAGTGGATAAAAAAATATATATTCTTTCCGCCGGCCACCGAGGAACAGTCTATCAATAATTAAGATCTTAACCTACTGTAATCTATCCATGATTAATTTTATTAGGCAAGAACTACGCCATTTTCAAAAGCTCTCCCAGAACGCCCGAACACTGGCGGTATCTTATGTGCTGGCCGGAGCGGCCTATCCATTGGTCGGTATTTACCGGCGATGATACTGCTGACTTTAGTCAAAAAAATTATGTCAAAACAGGCTAATCTACCCGTTACCGTCGGGTACAAGACTGCACCCGATTTCATCAAGCGAGGCTAAGGAAGCGGGAGAGACGGTTGAGGAGGAGTTGGGTGATGACGCTAAAAATAATGACGACCAATAACAAACCATACCAGTCAAAAAACCGTTGCCCGCGAAATTGGTAAATAACCAGGATAAAAAACAGGTGGATAAAATATAACGAGTAAGAATAGCGGCTCAAGAAATCTAGGGTTTTGGCGATTGGCGACCATTGGAAAAATCTCATTCGCATTATTATCAACAAGGTAAAAAGCCCCAGCAAGCTGTAAGACAGATGATAGATATTGGGCGGATATTTATTGCGGTAATGGGCAAGGGAGTGGCCAAGAAAAGACTGAATCTGATATGACAGAATAAAAATCAGCAAAGAGACGAGAAAACCCGCCAATAAAAATCGTTGATTTTTTTCTTGGTCAACGAAAAGTTGGGTCACCACGGCAACCAGTGACCATGGCAGCCACATCACCAGCCGGTAGGGCAGAAGCGATGGATAAAAAAGAAAATAAACCGCCGACAACAAGCTGATTAGACCATAGAGGTAAAACAAAGGCCGCTGGTTTTTCCATAAAAAATGAATGAAGGGAAACAAAAAGAGAAAAAAGATAAATAGCAACACTAGCCAGTTGAGGTCAACGCCGCCGATGGCCAGCAGATTTTGCAGAATATAGCTACCAGTTAAAGTCCATGGTTTGCTAAAAAACAAGAACAAAAAATAAGCTCCTAAAAAAAGATAATAGGGGATCAGTAGTCTAAGCAGGCGTTTTTTGAGATAAAAAGCAAACCGACTAAATGAGGCAAATGTCGGTGATTTTTTAAAATACAAATAGGCGGAGCAGAAGACAAAGACCGCTACTGCATACTGATTCCAGTTCCAGATACGGTAGGCCAGCCGGTTACCTTGATAGTAAACCGTTACATGGATAAGAATAATGGCCAGCAGTGACCAACCGCGAAGTAAATCAATGGTAATATCGCGCTTCATGTTAGTATTTTAGTATATCGTTAAATTCGTTTAAACTGTTATTTGAGTTTTGCATTACAATATATCTATGGACTTGCTAAACTCTAATCCGCCTGCGCAAAATCAGGTTTCGCGGCGTGAGCGGGCCATTTCCATCCTATTCTATCCCTTTTATGCTTTGTATAAAAATGCTCACAGCAATGCCAACTTTCTGAAAAAGCTACTTTTTTTTCTATTTATTATGTTGGTTTTGTACCCGGTTTGGCTGATTGAAATGGCGGCATTTGGTTTTTTGATTTGGTTTTCCTTGCAGTTTACCAGCGTTGTCTATGTGGCGGTGCCGGTTGAAGGTGCCTCGATGCTGCCAACCTTACCCACCCACGGTTACGTCAACTTTAAACGCTTTTTGCCAATTGAAAAGCTACAGCCGCAAATTAAGCGGGGCGATTTGGTAGTTTTTGAAAACACGAAAACTGATTCGGAGCTGATAAAAGAAGGCAAGAACGTCACTGGTTTTGTAAAAAGGGTGATCGGGTTGGCCGGTGATGTGGTAAAAATTCGCGATGGTTTTGTATATATCAACGGACAGATGGCCAAGGAGGGCTATACTCTTAAGCCGCGCTCGACTTTTGGCGGACAAACCATTTCAGACTGCCAGGAAGTCACTATCCCGAAAAATCAACTGTTGGTTTTAGGTGATAACCGAAAGATCAGCTTGGATTCCCGGCAGATTGGTTTAATTTCTTTGAAAGATATTTCCTACTACCGGCCATATTCTGATCAGCTGGAGTTTGTGCAAAAATGGCGCAACAGCTCAACTGATGAACAAGCGGCCAACAGTTCGATATTTGATATCACAGCCTATTTATCTTTTCTTAATGCCAAGCGGGAAGAGGCCGGTTTGTCGCTCTTAAAGCATCAAACCAAGCTTGACCAGTCGGCTAAGCTTCGCGCTGAAGTGATGCTCAAATACGACGATCTCTCTTTTGAAGCTACCCGCAGCGCCTATCCCATGGAGCAGGCGATGAAGGACTCCGGTTATTCCAACATCGTTTACGGGGAGTTTCCGATGCTGGGCTATTATGACACCCGCGAGCTTTATGAAGCCTTCATTGAGCGCAAAAACAGTCGGGATTTTCTTTTAAATAAAGACTATCAGGAAATAGGCGTCAGCACTTTTGTAGGAGAGCTGCGGGGCTGTCCGGTACAGATTGTGGTGCAGCATTTGGCCGGTTATATTCCGCCAAGTTACACCAAAGAGACGATTAAAAGCTGGAAAGAGCTGGTTACCCGACTTAAGGAAGTACAACCAAGCTGGCAAATTTTGAAAGATTATGAAGATTTTTATAAAAGACATCGACATGATGTTGACAAATTAAATGAAATCATTAATACACGCCTTACCATGGCGCAGGCGGTGGTAGCTCGGATGGAGGCCAATGAATGGCTGACTGAAGAGGAAAAAAAGTATATGGACGAAGACCGGGATTTATACAACCAGCAGACCGCACTGGCGCAGAAATTGAACGAGGCAATAAATGAACGTTAAACCTGCGCTTATTCAAATCAATTTTTATGAAAATATTTATCGCGATTACAGTTACGTTTATTATCACCAGTAGTTTTTTTCTATTTCTTTTTTATTGGCAGCAAAGTTATCTAAGCCCGATTGGCAAAACCAAGAGCAATGTATCGGAAAAGCCTTTGGAGAAATACGCTTATCTTCGCCTTCAAAAAACCAAATTCAGCCCAAGCGCCATTTCAATTGGTGAGTTATTGAGCGATAACGAGGATTTTCAGTCATATTTGTTTTATTATCAGGCTGATGGCAAAAAAATAAGCGGACTGCTTAACATACCCAAAGGAAGCGGTCATTACCCGGTGCTTATCTTAATTCGCGGTTATGTCGACCGTGACAATTATCAAACGGGTGTGGGGACTAATCGAGTGGGGGAGGTATTTGCCCGGGCGGGTTTTATTACTCTGGCGCCGGATTTTTTGGGCTATGGCCAGTCTGATGCACCCTCAAGTTATCCGCTTGAGGAGCGGTTTCAGACCTACACCAGCGCGTTGACACTATTATCGTCGTTGAAAAATTTACCAACTGTGGTTGGGAAAGTCAGTCCACCGGTTATTCCCGATCCGTCACGCGTTGGCATCTGGGGTCACAGTAACGGCGGACAGATTGCCCTATCGGTGCTAGAGATAAGCGGGCAGGATTATCCGACTGTTTTATGGGCACCGGTTTCCAAACCTTTTCCTTATTCTATTTTATATTACACTGATGAGGCTGATGATCATGGTCGCGCTTTGCGCCGACTGGTCGGGGAGTTTGAAAAAAATTATGATGTGGAAAGTTATTCGCTTACCAATTATCTAGACTGGATCAAAGCGCCAATCCAGCTGCATCAGGGTTTGTCTGACGGGGCGGTACCGGCTGCTTGGTCAAAACAACTGAGTTTGGACTTAAAAAGTAAAAATAAAGAGGTGGAGTATTTTACATATACCAACGCCGACCACAACCTGATGCCCGATGGCTGGACCGCGGCCGTAGAAAGAAGCAGTGAGTTTTTCCGAAGTAATATTCCCCCCCTTTTTTAGCTAACCTTGACTTTTTTGGTAAAATAAAGAACAATGAGAGTATGGAAGCCGTGGCAGACAATCAGACTAAACCAGAAGAAAACAATCCGCAGGTGATATTTTCCTGGAAAGCGCCTTTGCGAGCCTATAAAAAAAGAGGGAAAAACGTCCTCCGGTTTTTTCTGGCAGTGGCTCTACTTTCTTCACTGATTGTCTTTTTTTTCGGAGATAGGATTCTTCTAGTTCCTATCTGGTCGGTGCTGTTTTTGTTTTATACTCTCACCATCACCCCGCCGCCTGAGGTAAATAATAAAGTCACCAAGTTTGGCATAGAAACGGCCGGCATCATGATGCGCTGGGATGTGCTGTCGCATTTTTTCTATATCCGAAGGTTTAATTATGAGATTGTGGTGGTGGTGACGCACGCCCCTTATTACATACATTCTTATTTGGTAATACCTGACGGAAACGTCAAGAAAAACGTCACCCACTTTTTAAGCGAGCATCTGGTTTATCAAGAGGAGCCGCAAAGATCATTTACCGATAAAGCAGTTGAGTGGCTGTCTCGGCTTATTCCCGACGATGAAGAGGAACCGGTAAAAAAAAGCGAGTCGCAATCCGTCACCCCACCTTCGCCTGCAAGTTCGCAAGCTTCTGAGCAAACACAGCCGCCGCCATCTCTTTTAAACCAATTATCCGCCCCCAACGGATGACTCCTTCGTCAGTTGAGACCAGATAGCCATTGGTTTCTTTTACCAAAAGCAGGAGATCAAGATCGGCCAGACTGTCAATAAAACCAAAACGGGTGGCCGTGCGATAACGCTCCCTGAAGTTTTTGATAATTGGGCCAACTGTCATCTCAAATTCCTTTTTACCAAGGTCGGACTTACCAAGTAAAAGCCGACCGGCTTTAACAATCTCTTCTTCAGCGATGTTTAAGCCGCGATAGCTACGGGTGCGGTTTTCTTCAACAAAAGTCTGAAAAACAGCAGCCGGAATCTGCAGAGCGTCAATTGCCGGAGATTTGATAGTAATTTGACTAAGAAATGTTTTTAAAAAAGGCTGCTCCCTATCTTCAAAAAAGCCCAGCATCTCCTCCACCACTCGCGGCGGCATCAGAAATTCGGCTTTTTTTTGGGATTTGAGGCTTTGCATAAGATGAGTCAACGAAACAATCACCTCTTCGGTTTTTTGGCCAAGCTGCAATCCCGACTCCATATTAAAAAACAGATTGGTGTCTAAGATAAAACGTTCCATAAAGATGATTATATACCCAACGTAGTTCAATTTGCAAAGCAAAGTGAATGTACGGAGGGTTATACCGGTGAAAGATGTTTTTTTCATTTTCGTCTGAAAGCGGTATACCATCTGTGTTACTGTTATATACTTTTTTTTTGGCTTTGGGACAAGATAAAGTTTTATTCAGAAAACGAGCTTACCCATACCGTCGGTATAAAGCTTTAGGTTTATTTTAAGCGCTAAATGATAGCTATCACGGAAAAAATTTACCCGATGTGTATCTGATACACCTCTTCATTTCTTACAAAACAGGAGACAGCAATTACTATTTTGAAAATTTGCTGACGTTATTTTTCAGATGTCCCAAAAATTCCGCTATCGTCCCTGAATTCAGCGTGATCAAAAACAGGCTGTTTTCGTTCAATAAATGTAAGCGAAGAGCACTAGACTTTTATAGGTCTAAATTATTGAAAGAAAGGAAAAATAATGATATAATTTGATATATTTTTTATATCTTGCAATACCACCAATAGTGGTATAAATTAAAAACAGACTCAACCTATGTTTTGCCTTTTTTGCAAGCACGAAAACACCGAAGTAATCGAAACCAGGGTAACAGAAGATGGAACAGCAGTCCGCAGGCGCCGATCATGCATTAAGTGCGGTAAGCGCTTCACTACCTACGAGCGGGTAGAAGAGCTGCCGCTTCTTGTCATCAAGCGCGATGGAAGAAGGGAGCGCTTTGATCGCCAGAAGCTTCGCCGCGGCATCATCAAGGCGGTTGGCAAAACCACCGTTACCGCGGGACAAGTTGAGAACATCTTAGGTACGGTGGAAAATAAGTTGCCTGAGCAAGGAAGGACCGAGATCGCCAGTCAGGATTTGGGAGAGATGGTGGCGCAGGAGTTGAAAAAATATGACAAAGTGGCCTATATCCGCTTTGCCTCGGTGTTTAAGAGATTTGTTGACGTAGAGGAGTTTGAAAAAGAGCTAAAAAAAATCAGCTAATTTTTTTCTGTTTTGTTTTCAGAATCTCAGCATCAGTACAAATCTGGGATTCTGAAAAAAGAGCAGGAAAAAGACATAAAAATGCTGTTTGAGCTTTTGAGAAGGTCAGAGCGTGAGGTACAGGTTAGGTATAGGATATTCGTTAGTAATTTTGGAATTTTAAATAAATCTATGAAACTGGTTGGCATATCAGAAAAAGTATTTTTGGATCGTTATTCGCTTAAAAATAAAAAGGGCTCTCCAATTGAAAAAACTCCGGAAGAGATGTGGCGGCGCATTGCCAAGGCTGTAGCCAGTGTTGAAGCAAAGACCGTCAGCCGGAAATGGGAAAAGGCCTTTTATGAAGCCATGGATGATTTTAAATATGTCCCGGGCGGCCGGATTCTGGCCGGGGCCGGTACTGGATACGCGGTCACTTATTATAACTGTTTTGTGATTCCTTCTCCCCAGGATTCGCGCCACGGCATCCTGGAGTCTTTGGGACAGATGATTGAGATTATGGCCCGCGGTGGCGGTGTGGGAATTAATGTTTCTTCCCTTCGGCCCAAAGGGGCAAGGGTGGAGAAAGTTAATGGTTTTTCCTCTGGTCCCTGCAACTGGGCCGAGATTTTTTCGCTGGCTACAAAAGACATTATTCAACAAGGAGGAACCCGTCGTGGAGCCTTAATGCTTATGCTGTGGGACTGGCATCCGGACATTGAAGAGTTTATTACAGTTAAACAGGATCTGACCCGTATAAACGGCGCCAATCTCTCAGTCTGCGTTTCTGATCGATTTATGGAAGCGGTTAAAAAGGATGCCGACTGGCCGCTGGTTTTTCCCGATAAAAATGATCCTCAGTACGACGCTTTGTGGCGGGGTGATATTGACGACTGGAAAGCTCGGGGCAAAAAGGTGATTGTTTATAAAGTGGTCAAGGCGCAAAAAATCTGGGAGTTGATTGCCCAAGCTGCTTGGCGTTCGGCTGAACCGGGTGTGGTATTTTTGGAACGCTATAACAAGTTGTATAACAATTATTACTGGAATAAAATAATCTGCGTAAATCCTTGCGGTGAAGAAGGATTACCGGGGTGGGGTGTCTGTAACTTGGGTTCGATTAACCTTTCGGCTTTTGTCAAATCAGACGATATTGAAAAAGCCGGTACTTTTGATTTTGTTGCCTTGAAAAAAGTGGTTGCCATTGCTGTCCGATTTCAGGATAATGTGGTGGATATGGATCCTTATGTTTTTCCAGGCATTAGAAAGACGCAGCTAGAAGGAGAGCGGCGGATTGGTCTTGGTACCATGGGGCTTGGGGATGCGCTTATTAAAATGCACATCCGTTATGGTTCGCGTCAGTCGTTGAAAATTATCGACAAGATTTATGCCCTAATTTGCAATGGGGCTTATCAAGAGTCCGTTCGCATTGCCAAGGAAAAGGGTTCTTTTAAAAAATTTGACTCCCAAAAATTTGGCAAAAGCCTGTTTGTGAAACAGTTGCCAAAAAGTATCCAAAACGCTATCAAAAAAAATGGCATCCGTAACTCGGTGCTCCTGATGCAGGCGCCAACCGGCTCCACGTCGCTAATGGCCAACACCACCTCGGGGATTGAACCGGTATATGAGTTTGAGTTTATTCGCCGTGACCGCTTGGGCGAGCACGTCATCCGTCATCACATATATGAAGAGTGGTATAAGAGTCATGAAAAACAGATGAAGACGGGGCAAATCAAAAGGCCAAATTGGTTTGTGTCGGCTAACGATCTGTCACCGGTTGATCACGTGATGGTCCAGGCAGTAATTCAAAAGCATGTTGACGCCTCAATTTCCAAAACCGTCAATGCGCCGCGCACCCATACAGTGGAGGATGTAAAAAAGCTTTACACTATGGCTTATGATCATGGCCTCAAAGGCATTGCCTATATGCGGGAAGGTTCGCGCGAAGGCGTGCTCACCCGCCCCTCCGACGCCAAGGCTATGGAGGGCAAGAAAGAAGAACCGGTTCATCAACACCAACCTGTCAAGCCACGGCCAATGGTAGTGCACGGGTCAACCTATAAAATCGAGACGCCGGTTGGACGCGCTTATATTACTATCAACACCAATGGCGATGATGAGCCGCTTGAGGTGTTTATCAATGTGGGTAAAGCCGGCACCGACATTTTTGCACTGGCCGAAGGCTTGGGACGCACCATCTCTCTTTGTCTGCGTTTTGCTTCCCACTTACCACCGCATGAGCGGGTACAAAAAGTGATTGAGGAGCTAAGCGGTATTGGTGGTGGGCGCAGTCTGGGCTTTGGCAAAGACCGCATCCGCAGTCTGCCTGATGCCGTGGCTAAAGTTTTAACCATGCATTTTGAGCATCTGGCTAAAAGCCATCAGGCTAAGTCAAACGGTAACGGCAAAAGTCACGCTGCGACTTTGATGAGTCAGACCGAACAGCAACCACTGGTGACTGCTCCGGAGATTGACGAGGTAGAAGCGGTCTCATTGGCAAAACCCAAGCATTTTGATATCTGCCCCAGCTGCGGCGAGGCGATGCTGGCCCGGGAAGAAGGCTGCGCCAAGTGTTACGGCTGCGGCTACTCGGAATGTTAAGCTTGTAGTAAGTTACATGTCAATTTACACAAAAACTGGCGATAAAGGTATGACTTCCATTTTTGGCGGCAAGCGAGTGCCGAAATCCGCTATCCAGATTGAGGCGATTGGCGCGGTTGACGAGGCCTCAAGCTTCCTTGGCTTTGCGCTTGGGGCAGAGGTTGATAAGACAACTCGTAAGCGGCTATCTGACATACAACACGATTTGTATCAACTTATGGGTTATTTGGCCGGAGTAAAACTGCAAGATAAGGAATTAATGGCGCGCGTTTCATTTTTGGAAAAAGAAATCGATTGCATGGAAAAAGCTCTTCCGAAACTAACCCGTTTTATTCTGCCGCAGGGAAGCGAGGCGTCTGTTCGGCTTCATCTGGCGCGGGTGGCAGTGAGAAGGGCGGAGCGGCAGGTAGTCCATTTTCTAAAAAACAGTCAAGAAAAATTAGCAGGCAGTGCGACGATTCTGCAGTACCTTAACCGTCTGTCCGATTATCTGTTTGTTTTAGCCCGGACCTTTAATCGGGGCGAAAAGATTACCTGATTAAAAATTTTCTAAGGCTCTTTTACCTTCTGAGGAAGTATCTTCTGTAGTCGTTTATCAAAGGAGTAAAGAGTCGTCGGTTCTTCTGTTTCAGTGAGAGCGCAAAGATAGGCATCGACAAAAGAAATAGAGTTATTTTTAAAAAACTCCCATGTACTCTTGATTAATTTTTTATTATAAACAAAGACCTCGTCTTCCAAAAGCTCACTAAACTTTTGGATAATATCGGTTTTCTGGAAACGATAAAATGAACTTAGTACGTAGATTACTTCTAATATAACAGTATCAGCAATAAACAGACTTTCTGGTGGTGAAGAAGTAAACAGATGCCTCACTTTTTTAGCTTGTTCCAGTGGGTTACCGGTAAAAAAACGAACAATTGTATTAGCGTCTAGAAGAGATTTCTTTCGCATACTCTTTTTTGATATATTCCATAATGCTCTTATCGGCTTTTTCATCTGAATATTTTTTTCTTGTCTTAAGGGAGCCCATGAGAGAGGAAATATTTTTTTTAGGCGTGATGATTACTTGATTTTTATATTTAATAAAAGTCACGAACTGGCGGGGTTTAATACCTAAGAAATTCCGGATTTCCTGCGGTATGGTTACCTGTCCTTTTTGGGTTAGTCTGTTTGTATAGATCATATCTATTCAATAATATCACAAGTAATACTTATCTGTCAAGAGTAATACTAATTAAAACGTAGTATTACTAATTGCTGGTTATTTTATTATTGATTTTTAGGAAGAAACACAGTATCTTTTCTACCGGAAGTGGATGATCGTTTCTTAAAACACTAGAAAAACACGAATTTTAATTGATTATTATTTCAGCTAGTTTCAGTCACTCTTCGTCAGAAAACGGAGGGGAAGACTGTCCCCGCCATAGGCGGGGTAATGGGAACCAGGTGTCAATCCTGGACTGTGCCGCAGCGGTAATTGTTAGGGTATAGACCCCAACATAAGTCCGAAGACCGACTAGCTAAGTTTAATACCCCGAAGCAGGGAGAGATATGGCGGATGTTAGTGATTTTACACAACTGGGAGTTTCAGCGCGCGCGGAGGCGCTTCGATATGGTGAAGTCAGACGCACAGTGCGTCAAGAAACAGCGCGGCAAGAAGTGTTGGCCAACCTGGCCGCTTACCAAAGAGAGTTTTTGCACGATGAGCCGGTTTCTATGGCTCATACCTATTACCACTTCAACGGACGGTTATATTCGCAGGATAATCCACATCCGTTATTTGAGATCCGTAACCAGATCGACTCTCGAGAGCGCGAGGGCAGGACATTGGCCGGATTTACTGCTTTTGAAACATTGATTAATAATGGTGTATCTGCGGATGAAGTTTTTCTCTGGTACTCACCTGCCGGCAGAGCTGGTTTTGAGCCACCTTTTGATAAAATCCAGTATGATTCTGGCCGACTTTATCTTGGCTTTAAAAACAGTCAAGACTGTTCGGCGCATATTGATCTAAAAATCGCCGAGAATAGGTTTCCGATTGTGGCATTTCTCAATTATTTACAAGCAATCAGCGGTCAACCGGCGAGGATTTATCAGTCTCCTCAAGAAGCCAAAGATTATTATCTGCAGCACCCATTAAAGTCGGGTTTGACCGGTTACGAATTTTTCCGGGCAGCGCGAAATTTTTTACGTAATCAACAGATTCCGCTTGAACAAACAGCCTACGTTTCCCGCCGAGATTCTCCTCAAAAACAAACTCATTCGTTTGAGGAGATGTTTATGACTATCTGGCAGCAATTGGGAGTAAACAAAAATGATAGCTTAACACAGCGGGAATGGCCGGGAATTGGAGAAAATCGGGTAATCCGGTCGGAGGAGATTTTGCAGTTGTATCTTGCTCAGATTGCCGCTTATATGCAAAAGTATCATCTGGACAAGATCATGCTTTACGGTTGCTCCGCCAGCTCGCAGGTTGAAAGATCAACACTGTTTCCACAAGCCATTAGTCAGCTTTTCGTCAGTTCGCCCCTTGAGGCGGTCCTTTCTTCCTATTCAACAGCTGTGCGTTTGTTATCGGGCAGTGGGTTAAAAAATAAGATCGAAGAAAACTCGACTGTTTCCATCACCTGTCCTTGCGGAAAAAGTTTCCCCTGTAATATCGGTCAGATAAAAGAAGCCGGCGTTTTGCAATGTCCACATTGTCACCTAAAAACAACTTGTTGGGAGGCAATAATTGATGCGCAGCTAGCAAAATCCCATTTCAGTCGCAACTAAATCTTATTATAATAAAATTATGGCTGATAATTTTACTCCAATTGACGAGTTGATAAAAAAATATCAGGCGACAAGCGCTATAACAATCGGGCCGACTAAGGAAGCAGAGCCGGTTTCCGCCAAAAAAGAACCTTTGATTTTGCAAGAAACAGTATCAGATACGGAAAAAGTGGCCAAAGAAGTGGCGCCTTATGTGGAAGTGCAACCCGACGAAAAACAGGTTGAGCTGGATCCGGAGTTAATAAAGGCTGGTTTGCAGCCTATCGGTTCAGATCAGTTTTCTTCGGCTTTTAAAGTGGCGCTACCTATTGCCGACGAAAGAATTGTCCAAGGTCTGCAAGAGCCGCTCACCTCATCCTGGCGCTGGCTATCGGAGTTGGCGGTTTATTTGCTAAGTCAAGCCCATCTCAAGTTAAAGCAGATTCATGGCAGGGTGGTACGGGTTTTGAAAAGATAATTATCTAAAAAAGGAAGATCAACCGCTTAAGACTTTATTAATCTCACTTCTAAAGCCTTCTTTGCTTTGCGCCCCGACAAACTGGCTGACCACTTTGCCCTCTTTAAAAATGAGGAATGTGGGGATGGAAAAGACCGAATACTGGCTGGCCAAGTCCTGGTTGGCGTCAACGTCCACTTTGACAAATTTAATCTCTGGCATCTCGCTTGCCAACTCATCGATAATCGGTGAAGTCAGTTTGCAAGGCCCGCACCACTCGGCAAAAAAGTCCACCAGCACCGGTCCTTGTTGTTGGATAACTTGTTTTGGAAAGTCGGATTGGGAAACATGAGTGGCGGGCATATTTAAGATGAAAATAAATATTAATTGAAGTTTCATTTTACTTCATCGTATTGTCAAAATACAAGTCAAAAAAACACACTAATCATAAGTATTTGTTCAAAATGTCAGCTCCACTTAAACCCTATAATTTATAGCATAGGTATGTAGAAAACCCAGCCGTATAGTATTCTTTAAAAGATATATAAAATAACTGGTATTATCCAGATTGTTATAGCTTAATGAAAAGTAAAAAACGAATATTTAGATTATATGAGAGCCCTAGACACTATTTTATACAAAAAGATGTTTTTTTTGATTGCATTTTTTAAAGAACCGTGTACAATACTAAATTGATGTGTTATAGTAAAAGTTACAATTTTTGCTTGTATTCGGCAGGTAAGTGTGATATATTATAGGTCAATATGGACTCTTACATCCTCCCAAAGCTACTGGAAAAATTTGTCAGCTATTTACAACATCAAGAGAAATCTAAGTTCACAATAGTTGCCTATAAGAAGGATATTGAGCAATTTATAGGCTACCTGACCACCCAGGAAAAGACTGATATCCGCGATGTCAAAAAAGAAGATGTGGAGGGTTTTATAGCCAAACTTATCAAAGACAACTATACCAAGAAATCCGCTTCCCGTAAGCTCAATTCCATCCGGACTTTTTTCCGTTATTTAAAAAATGAGACAATCATCGAACATAATCCCACCTTTGACATTTCCCACCCTAAATACACCTCAACACCTCCGCGCATCTTAAGCAAACTGGAATACCGGGCTTTGCGCGATATTGCCAAGGAAGACATTAGGACATATGCCTTAGTAGAGGTGCTTCTTCAGACTGGAATCAAGATCGGCGAACTGGCGACACTCATCTTGCCTGATATCAAAGACGAAACTCTTCACATCAATCCTTACGGCAAAAATATCGAGCGGGAAGTGCCGCTAAACAAAGCCGCTAAAAAATCATTGGATGATTATCTGAAAACGCGGGGCGAGAACTCAAAAGACAACCACATTTTTATTACCCGCACCGGCAATCCGCTTTTGATCCGCAACATCCGTCAGATTATTGATCGCTGTTTTCAGGAAGTGGGGATTGAAAATGCCACGGTCAATGACTTGCGAAACACTTTTATTGCCCATCAACTCACCAACGGCGCCTCGCTTGAATATATTGCCAAGATCGTTGGCCATCGTCGTCTGTCTTCAACCGAACGCTTCCTTAATTTGGTAAAGCAAGAGGCCGAGAGAAAAGAAAAGCTGGGTGAGTTATAATAGTCACATGGTAGTCACCATTTATTCAGACGGCGGGTCGCTTAACAATCCTGGACAGGCAGCGATAGGTTATGTAGTTTCTGCCAACGGCAAAAAAATTCAGGAGGAAAGTCGGGCCATTGGTGTTGCCTCCAATAATGTAGCAGAATACACAGCATTAATTACTGCCCTCACTTACGTCAAAGATTGCATCCTGCCGCAATACCCCCAAGTTGATAAAATTGAAGCGTTTGCTGATTCACTTCTGATGGTTAATCAGTTAAACGGCCTGTTTAAAGTAAAGAATCACAACCTCAAAAATTTGTTTCATCAGATAAAAATACTGCAGGAGAAGATGGGCGTTCCTGTTATTTATACTCATGTTATTCGCGAAAAAAATCAAGAAGCTGATGCACTAGTGAAAAAAGCGCTCAATCAAAGCGTGTAACATGTAACTTGTAACTCAAAACACAGATCCTCCATTCATAATTAACTTACAACTTATAACCTAAAACCTACAACTCTTTTTATATATACGCTATACTGAGAAAATGGAGCAGCATCCGGTGCCTCGGCAAATTACCACGTTTGAGTTTAAGCTCATCGGTTTTATGACGCTGAAGCAGTTTTTGTATATGGCGGTGTTTGCGCCTTTGGGTTTTATTGTTTATAAAGTTATTCCTATACCATTTCTTAATGTTTTACTTGGGGTGGTTGTCTTTGCCGTGGGAGCGGCGTTTGCTTTTATCCAAATTCAGGATCGGCCGATGGACGTGTTTCTTAAAAATCTTATTAGACGGCTGCGATCTCCTACCCAGTTTACCTACCACAAGCAGGATGAGCCGGCTCTATATCTCAAAAAAATATATTTTGACAGTGACCCGCACATAGTGATGGCCCACATTGACTCGCAGGCAAAACTCTCCGCCTATCTGGCCCAAAAAAATCCACCAGATAAGGCGAAAATTAACAAAAAAGCCCATATCCAAAATATCTTAAGAAACCCGGGCACGTTACCAAAAATCAACGGAAAAGCGGCGGGTGCCACCAAAATTCCCAACAGCTATTACATTCCGCCGACTAAAAAAAGTAATCAGGACGATCTTTTGCAAATGCAGGCTTCACTTCGCCAGCCTTATTTTACCGGTGTCATCAAAAACAACAAGCAGATTCCTTTACCCGGGGTTCTCGTGTATGTTAAAGACCAGAGCAATAATGTATTACGTTTACTAAAAACCAACCCGCACGGTATATTTGCCAGCTACAGTCCATTACCTACTGGTGATTACGTGGTGGAAATCAGGGATCCAAACGAAGGTTACTTTTTTGATACAATGAAAATAGAGTTAGATAGTGATCATCCGGTACTGATGAACTTTTACTCAAAAGAGATCTTATGAAAAAACCGACATCTCCGGTAAAGGCCACCACACAAGCTTTTATTGAGATAGAAGACGTTAAAGACGACATTGTGTTGCTGAAAGATTTTTCGGCCAATATTGTCATTGAGGTGGGGGCCGTGAATTTTTGGCTGCTTTCCACTGAAGAGCAAGAGTCGATGATCTATGCCTATGGCAGTTTGTTAAACTCACTTTCCTTTCCGGTTCAAATACTGGTTTTGTCCAAAAAGATGAATATCTCCTCATATCTTGAATTTTTAAACGGCAAAATTAACATTTTGCGCGACGAGACAATCAAAAAACGCATGACCAGTTACCAGGAATTTATCAAAAATATCGTGAAAAAAAATACGGTTTTGGAAAAAAGGTTTTTTTTCGTCATTCCTTTTAATCCCCTGGAGATGGGGGTTTCGGGCATGAATGCCAGGCGGTTAAGCCGAGAATATGTCATTAGCCGAGCTAAAACTTCACTTTACCCAAAAAGAGACCATCTGCTTCGGCTTTTGGCGCGGGTGGGCTTAAAGCCCAATGTAATGGAGAAGCAGAGTTTAATGGAGTTGTTTTACGAACTATATAATCCAGCGCCAACCGGCCGTCAACTGGCGCCGGTTGAGACTTATACCGATGTGGTTCTCACCAGCGGCTGAATCTGAAGTTAATATTCAGGGGAAACAGAAAGTTAATTATCAATTTTCAATTACCAATTATCAATCAATGATCAATGTTCCAATATTTCAATTGGACAATTGAAGTTTGGAGTTTGAATGAAAATTGATAATTGAAAATTTGTAAATTATGCCTTTTGTCATTTGAATTTTTTAATATGTTTGGATTAGGCAAGAAAAAACAACAAGAGAAAACCCAAAAGTCAGCCCCAGCGGCCAGTTCCAAGGCGCATAATGTTGCGGAAATGCTGGCCAAAGGCTCGCTTAGCATCAAAGATATGCTGGCCCCCTCTTTTATTGAGGTGGATTTTAACAATATAAAAGTTGACCAAAAATTTTATCGGACGCTGTTTGTGGTGGGGTATCCCAGATATGTTTCTCCTAACTGGCTATATTCTCTTATTACTTTTGATCACCCGTTGTATATCTCGATGTTTATTTATCCGACTCAGTCAAGGGAGGTTTTGGACGAGTTAAAAAGAAAGATTGCCGAGATGGAAGCGACAATTGAAGGCGATATTAAAGCCGGAAAAGCGGTGGATCCGACAGTACAGGTGCAGCTTGATGATGCGCTTGCCCTGCAGGCGGAGCTGGCTAAAGGGGCCGAGAGATTTTTTCAGTTTGGTCTATACATTACCATTCCGGCTGAGACTTTGGAGGAACTGGATAATCTAACTAAAGAAATCGACTCAACGCTTTCGTCTCTTCTCATTATTGCTAAACAGGCGACACTTGAGCAGGAAGAAGGATTCAAATCCACACTGCCGCTTTTTTACGACCGCCTGGCCATCTGGCGAAACATGGACACCACCTCACTGGCCACTACCTTTCCTTTTTCCACTGCTTCTTTAACCAAAAACGAAGGCATTATGTACGGGATGAATCAACATGACGGAAGCCTGATCATCTTTGATCGGTTTACTCTGGAAAATGCCAACTCGGTGATCTTGGGCAAATCAGGCGGCGGTAAAAGCTTTTTGGTGAAACTGGAAGCCTACCGGCTGTTGATGATGGGAATTGACGTTGTTATTCTAGATCCGGAAAATGAGTATAAAAAGCTGACAGAAGGCATGAATGGTGAGTTTGTGGAATTTTCCGCCAAATCGGATTTCAAACTTAATCCGTTTGAGTTAAATGCCGAAAATCCCGACGTTGATGAGCTGTCAAATAAAATTCTTGATCTTCATTCGTTGATGCGGGTGATGATGGGCGATGTTACGCCATCACAGGATGCACTTTTGGACCGGGCGCTGGTTTTGACTTATCGGGAAAAAGGGGTGACTCAAGACAAAACCAGTTTCAAAAAAGAACCACCGCTTCTTGAGGATCTGTATAAGGTCTTGGTTGGTATGGAAACTCCGGAAAGCCGCGAACTCTCTGATCGGTTGGAAAAATACGTGCAGGGTTCGGCTGCCGGTATTTTCAACAGCCAGTCCAACTTTGACATTAAAAATCCATTTACCGTGTTTGGGATCCGTGATCTTGAGGAAAATCTGCGGCCGGTGGCAATGTATATTGTGCTTGATTATATCTGGAACATGGTGAGGCGTGGCGAGCATAAAAAAAGAATTTTGGTGGTTGATGAGGCCTGGTATTTGATTAAAAATAAAGATTCAGGGGCTTATCTTTATAACTTTGCCAAGCGGGCCAGGAAGTATAAGTTGGGATTAACTACCATCACTCAGGATGTGGAAGACTTTTTGTCAACTGACGAAGGCCGGGCGATTATCACCAACTCCAGCCTGCAGGTCATCCTCAAACAGTCAACAGCCGCTGTTGACAAAATCACCCAAACTTTTTATCTGACCGGTGGAGAGAAGCACTTTTTGCTTTCAGCCGGCGTTGGTGAGGGCTTGTTTTTTGCCGGCCAGTCGCATGTGGGTTTTCGAGTGGTGGCTTCTGAGGACGAGCGGAATTTGATAGAATGACAGATGAACAAAATTTCGTTTATTGAAAAAGGCGTTGCCGGAAATATTGATTTTCGAATCAAAGGGCGCCGGAAATCATTCCTGCCTTTTTTAGTCTTTTTTATTGTTGTTCTGGTTTTTCTTTTTGTGTTACTGGGCCGTTTGTTTCAACTGACCATTGTCAAGGGTGCTTATTATCGGGTTTTAGCCGACCAAAATCGTATCAGAGAGATCATTATTGAGCCGCAAAGGGGGAAACTCATTGACCGCAAAGGGATTGTTCTTACCGAGAATCTGCCGGCTGATGTGCACGATGACGGGAAAAGGATTGTCTCCAAGCGAGTTTACGGGATGCCGGAAGCCACCAGCCATGTGATTGGCTATCGTCAGGTGGCCGACCCTGCTGATCTTCAGGCAGACTCTTGCTTAAACAAACTGGCACTGGGCGACAAGGTTGGTAAAAAAGGTGTGGAAAAATTGTTCGAGTGTCAGCTTCGCGGTACCGACGGTAAAAAGCTGGTAGAAGTCAATGCGCTTGGGAAATATATGCGCACTTTGAGCGTGGTTGATCCTCAACCCGGTGAGACGTTACAGCTTGCTCTTGACAGCCAACTTCAGCAAAAAGCCTATAATCTTATTGAAAACCAAAAAGCAGTGGTGATTGGAATCAAACCAAAAACCGGCGAGGTACTGATTCTTGTTTCATCTCCAGCTTATAATCCACAGGTTTTTGAAGATGGTGATAGCGTGCAGGCAAAGCGATATATCAATAACTCAGACAAACCCTTATTTAATCGAGCAACAGAAGGGACTTATCCGCCGGGCTCCACCTTTAAGCTCGTGTTAGCTGCCGGAAGCTTGGAGGATAAGACAATTACCCCAGAGACTGAGTTTGAGGACAATGGTTTTATCAAAGCCGGTAGCGCGATTTTCCATAACTGGTATTATCTTCAGTATGGGAAAACTGACGGGTTGGTGAATATTATCAAAGGAATCCAGCGGTCAAACGATGTCTTTTTTTATCAGGTAGGCGCTAAGATGGGGCCGGAAAAGATCAAAAAATGGGCAGAAACATTCGGCTTTCAGCGGGACACCAATATCGGTATTGAAGAGGCAGATGGACTGATCCCGTCGCCGTTTTGGAAGGAAGACGTTTTGCATGAGCAATGGTATCTGGGCGATACATATAATTTATCCATTGGTCAGGGTTTTGTGACAGTGACGCCTTTGCAGATGGCAATGGCCACCAGTGTGTTTGCCAATGACGGCTACTTGTGTCAACCACAACTTTTAAAACAGCAAACCGGCGAGGTCAACAAAAAGTGCAAAAAATTACCTTTGTCCGCCTCAACCGTCAGCTTAGTCAGGGAGGGTATGGAAAAAGCCTGTGCCCCAGGCGGCACTGGCTGGCCGTTTTTTGAATTTAAGGTGCGAGATGTTGCAATCCCAGTCGCGCCCTTCGTTGATCAGACAGCATCGCCGGGTACAGACTTGTACCCGGCATCGCCCTCGGCATCGCTTATTAACGACCGTCCTATAACAGTTGGCTGTAAAACCGGTACCGCCGAGTCGCATGGCAAGAATTCTAAAGCCCATGCCTGGTTTACGGTGTTTGCGCCTTTTGACAAGCCGGAGATAGTACTTATCGTGTTAATTGAAGAGGGAGGTCAGGGTTCAGACGTGGCCGCCCCCATTGCCAAAGAAATTTTAACTGCTTATTTTGAAAGAAATCAGTAGCCAGCAGTATTTATTTATAAATGATTTGCTATACTATAAACCATGAAAGTATTCTTCCAGGCCACATTTAAAGAAAATGACGAGTATATCAACCTTTATCAAAAAATCTATGAAGAACTGGCGCATGAAGGCTATCAGCATGTCGATAATGACGTTGTTGCCACGGGACAGAAAGAGCTTTACCAATCGCTAAATAAGGGAGATGTCAAGACCAATATCGCACTTTATGAAAGAAAAACCCATGCAATTCAAAACGCTGATATCTGTATTTTTGAGGCGACAACCGCTGGTTTAGGACTGGGTTTTTTGATTGAAAAAGCGCTGGGTTTGTCCAAACCAACCATTGTTTTATATCTTCACAATGTGCCTCCGGTCCTACTGACAGGCGTGCAAAGCGAAAAATTGATCCTAAAAAGCTACGATGAAAAGAATCTCAAGCGAGTGTTAAAAGAAGCTCTGAGTTCTGCCCGCGAGAGACGTGATAAACGGTTTAATTTTTTTTTAAGTCCGAAACTTTTAGATTATCTGGAAGAAACCAGCAAAAAAGAAGACGTGACCAAATCCAAACTGATCCGCGACATGATCGTGGAGCATATGCGTAAAGATTCTTCTTAAGAGGCAAACTTCCACTGCAGATAGATGATTTTTTCCGGCTCGTGTCGGCGAAGAAGCTGCAAACAATCGCGCGATGTAATAATCCCAACCGGATATTTTTTTTCATTCAAAACGACTACGCTGCCGATTCTTTTTATAAGAATGAGCTGAAGTGCTTGCGACAGAGTGTTTTTTTCAGTTAGGGTCAGAACAAATTTTCGGGCAATTTTTTTGACACGATAATTGTAGATATTGGCCAGACGCTTTTTCCTTTCTTTTATAATTTCTTTGGCCTCAGGGGCGATTAAAAATGAAACAAGATCATACTGGCTTAGGAGTCCGCACAAACGATTATGGCGATTGACCACTACCAGTTTGGAAACCTTTTCCAACCTCAGCAAAGCCAGAGCAATGGCCAGAGTCTCATCTTCAGCAATCGTCACTAGGACCCGACTTTTAGCCTTGATCACCTCGCCAAGCGAGTGATGAAAAATCGGCAGATAGGCAAATGTCTTAAGCAGGCGGCGGGCGGAAATAATGCCCGCAAAATCATTTTTTTCATTAAAAACCGGTAAATAATGCAACCTGGTGTAATTCATTTTTTCCACCACCTTGGCAATTGAGTCATTAATATAAATGTGAGGCGGATGAAAGAGAAAGTCGGCAATTTTAGCGTTTAAGGGATGGGAGGTTTTGATGATGCAGTGATAAGGGTTGACTAATCCAAGCAGCTGATCATCTTTAAAGATAAACGCGGCATCATGTGAGCTTGATAATTTGGAAAAAGCAGTCGATAAAGATTCAGAAGGGGCAAGGCGGATGATATTGTCAGTCTTGATGATATCCCTAAGTTTCATAGGAATGGTCTGTAAATAAGTTACAGTCGTGAGTCAAATATAACCGACGGATATCATATTGTCAAGTATTTGATATCAAATAATTAATAAAAAATTGAGATTATGATAAAAAAATGTTGACTGGGGTAAATATTTCCTTGACAAAAGGAAACTTATCAGGCATACTTTCCTTATGATAGGGAAAGACTTACTCAAAACTATTATTACTGACAGCCAACAAAGGGTGATGCCTGAGGTGTGGGAAAGAACGCTCAAGATTCCCTCTGACAGTGGAAAGATCATTACCCTAGCGGGGGTGAGAAGAAGTGGTAAGACTTATCATCTTTTCAACTTAATAAATCAGCTAAAAGCTAGCGGCGTGCCAAATGAGAGGATTTTATACTTTAATTTTGAAGATGAGCGGCTCCACCTTTCCAGTGATGAGCTGGATTTAATCCTCCAAGCATATCGAGAGCTATATCCAAAACTAAGATTATCTGATTGTTATTTTTTCTTTGATGAGATTCAGGAAGTGGAGGGTTGGGAAAAGTTTATCAGTAGGATTTATGCTTCTATAAGTCAACATGTATTTATTACTGGCTCTAACGCCAAATTACTGTCAAAAGAAATTGCGACCGCTCTTAGGGGGAGAACGATTACCTTTGAAATTTATCCCCTATCGTTTAGGGAATTTGCCAGTGTTTTATCGCCTGGTCTTAACCCATACAGTAGCACTGACAAAGCGATTCTCGTTAATCTTTTTGATCGTTTTATGCATCAAGGTGGTTTTCCAGAGTTATTAAAACAGGAAGAAGAATTGAAAGATAAAGTATTACAAGAATATTTCAATGTGATGGTTTTGCGGGATTTGATTGAACGCTATCAGATTTCGGGAAGCTCCACGCTTAAATATTTCTGTAAGCGAGTAGTCGGTGCCAGTACGGGTGAATTTAGTGTGAATAAAATATATAACGAGCTTAAATCTCAAGGATACCAGGTGAGTAAAGATACTCTGTATGCGTATCAAGGCTATGTGGAAGCTATTTATTTAAATCGTTTTATTGCTAAATACTCTCATTCGGTTGTTAAGGCTGAGAGCTCGCAGAAAAAAACCTATGTGATTGATCAGGGCTTGGGAGCAGCCTTGGACTATAAGCTAGGCCAGGATAGGGGCAGACTACTGGAAACGACAGTTGCCCTTGAACTGCTTAAGCAAGGCAAACAAATTGCCTATCAGCAAAATGGCTTTGAGTGCGATTTTGTGGTGATTGAAAAAGGAAAGGTGACAAGTGCAATTCAGGTAGCTGCTGATTTTGTCGAACCGAAAACCAAAGAGAGAGAAATTAAAGGATTAGTGCAATCCTGTTTGAAGTTCAATCTGGCTAAAGGGATTATTCTCACTTTCGATCATACGGAACAATTGCAAAAAGAGGCTGTCCAAATAACCGTTTTGCCCGCTTGGCAATACGTCTTTATTGTGGGGACTAAAAATTAAGAGTCTGTTTGAAATTTTTCTTCTTCTTAGTATTCTAATAAATAGAACGAGAAATATCAACTATTTGATATCAAATAATTACAAGTATAGGTTTGCACATTGCGCTAAATCATTTAGCTTGATAAAATTACGCTATGTCTGCTACTTTAGGCGGGTTATTGAAAGATTACCGACTGCAATATAATATCTCTCAACTTGAGGTAGCCCTTGCTTTGGGCTGGAAGGAGACTTCCCGTTTATCCCGCATTGAACAGGGCAAAATATTCAAACCCACCCGCGAACTACTTGAGCGGATTATGGACGCGATGCGTCTGAAGGAAGAAGAAAAAAATCAATTACTTTATATCGGTAATTACCTGCCCACCAGAGAAGAGATTGTAAAGATACAAAAGATAATGTCACCAATTATTGAAAAAATACCCTATCCTGTGGCAGTTTTTGATTTTAGTTGGAGGACTATGATTAATAATCAGGTACTTTATAAACTATTTAAAGTCAATATTAGTCAGCAAAAATATATACATACACTCAATCCTAATATTATAGAAATTGTTTTTGATCTACGTTTTATGCTGAACGTTGATTTAAAAAAAGAATATAAAAAATCAAGGAGACAATTCCTTCATAATATGTTGGTGCAGTTTTTATTTGAACAACGATCACGACGAAAAGAAAAATGGTTTTTAGATTTAATAAAGAAAATGATGCCTAATCCGATTTTTCTAGTAGCTTGGCAAGAAGCGATAAAGTTAAATTTTTCTATAGATTCGATGGATATACCAGTAAAGGCTGTATTTGATGTAGAGAACAGTACAAAAATTACTTTATATCTTTTTACGATAATCTTTAATATCGATCACCGTTTTAATGCTCAATTTTACATGCCAGCAGATAGAGCAACATTCGATTATTTTCATAAAGAGAAGTATAAATATTAGATATATACAATGCTATGAATCGCGAATAATTGAACAATTCTATTCCTCAAAGCCTTATAGCTTCAAGGTGATTTAATAGCAGTTTAAAAGCATATCATTATAAACAATTTCAGTCAATTATTTGATATCAAATAATTATTATTTTAGGTTTCTGTATTGCGCTAAATCATTTAGCTTGATAAAATTACGCTATGTCTGCTACTTTAGGTGGGTTATTGAAAGATTACCGACTGCAATATAATATCTCTCAGCTTGAGGTGGCCTTAGCTTTGGGCTGGAAGGAGACTTCCCGTTTATCCCGCATTGAACAGGGCAAAATATTCAAGCCCACCCGCGAGCTTTTGGAGAGGATAATGGATGCGATGAAGCTTAAAGAAGAAGAAAAAAATCAATTACTTTATATCGGTAATTATTTACCTACCAGAAAAGAGATAGAAAAGATACAAAAATTCACTTTACCAATGATAGAAAAATGGCCATATCCGGCAACAGTGTTCGATTTTACCGAAAGAGTAATTTTAAATAATCAAGTGCTTTTTAAGTTATATAAAGTCAATAAAAAACAACAAAAAGATATTCATAAATATAACCCATACTTATTAGAGCTCATATATGATCCTAATTTTATTTTGAATAAAAATAAAAATAAAAAATTTATTCAAAATAGACGGGAATATTTACGTGAAGATTTAGCGCATTATATATTTGAACAGAAGTCAAGACAAAAAGATAAGTGGTTTTTAGATTTGATTAAGAAAATGACGAATAATTCACTTTTTTTAGCAGTTTGGGAGGAAGTAACGCAGTCAAAAAAACCCACTTGTCCGATAACTTTACCAATTAAAGAGGCTTTTAATCCTGATACAGATTTAAGATTAAATACATATTTATTTAAAGTGATATTAAACTTAGATCCGCGCTTTTTCATTTTATTTTATATCCCGACAGATAAAGAAACGCTTAAGTATTTTAATCAATAAGAAGTCATTTATAGCGAAACTAAAAGCAATATGGAAAGTATGCAGGATGAGGATTATTTATGACTACACCCTTTAGCTAGTGAGAAGTTTATTGTTTTGTCGGTGATAAATATTAATATTCGGTTTTACGATGATTTGTTCTCATAACTTACGTCAAATTAATGAGAGAGACTTTTATATACTAGAAACTAAAAGAGAGCGTATCCTTTTTCTCTTACGCTACGCAATTTTAGCACCCTCCACCCATAACAGTCAGCCATGGAAGTTTAAACTAAAAAATGAAATTTGTGAAATGCATAAAGATTTAAAGAGACTTCTTCCTCAAGCTGATAAGACAGAAAAAAATTTATACATTAGTTTAGGTTGTTGTCTTGAAAATTTAGTTATTGCTGCAAAATATCTAAACATCAATCAAAAGGTAATCTACCATCGACCTAAAAATAGTCAAGATTCTCTAGTGGCAACAGTAAAATTTGAAAACATAATGAGAAATATGTCATTCAATAGTAACTATAAAGATATATTCTCAGCAATCCAGGAACGAACTACTCATCGTGGAATATATACAAAAAAAGCCATAGATAAAAAAATAATCCAGAAAATTATTGAGGATTACTCCAATAATAAAGTTAAAGTACAAATTATTACTCACGACGACCAAATCAAGAAAATTGCTCAGTTGACACAAAAAAGCATTAAGTACCTTTACAGTTTGAAACCTTTTAGAAGGGAACTCTCTCAATGGATAAATAATAATTTTTCCCAAAAAAAAGAAGGCATCCCTGGTTACGCACTGAAGTTGCCAACTGTAGTTTCGTTGTTTTTCCCTCTCCTCTTAAAGTATATAAACATTAGTCAAGCCATCTCGTATATTAATTATAAGAGTATTTTATCAATGTCTGCAGTTTGTATCATTTGTGCTCAAGAGGAGACGCAAACCACATGGCTAGAAGTAGGTAGGACAGCTGAGAGAGTAATGTTACAGCTCACATCACAAAATATAAGGGTATATATTACAGTAGCTGCCATTGATGTGGAAAAGACATTCAAAAAAGTCAAAAGTTTAATCAATTTAACAGGTTCTCCGCAGTTTTTATTCGGATTAGGTTACTCTTCGTCAAACAATATATTTACTCAGCGAATCAATGTTGAGAATAAAATAATTTAAGAATTGCTTATGCCAACTTATAAAAAATCACAAAACATAGAAAGTATAGAGAAAGATTTATATTCAAAACCCGAATCTTACTGGTTAAAAAAAGGGGAGAGAAAAGTGATGAAGCTATTTCAGCTCATGTCCCAAAGAGTTCCTGCTTATAAAGATTTTTTAAAAAGTAATAAGATTAAGCCTGATAAAATTAAATCGGTAAAAGATTTTAAAAACATTCCCGCAGTTGATAAAAATAATTACCTGAGAAAGTATCCCTTAGAAGCTCTTTGCTGGGATGGAGAACTAAAAGATCATAATTGGGTAATTTCTACAACTTCTGGTTCAACGGGTGAACCTTTTTACTTTCCCAGGAAAAAAGAACAAGATAAAATATATGCTGACACAGCAGAGTTATACCTCCGCAACAATTTTGCCATTGAAAAGTACTCTACGCTTTATATTAACGGTTTTGCAATGGGTGCCTGGATTGGTGGTGTTTTCACCTACCAGGCAGTTCGCTACGTGATGGAGAGAGGTGGCTATCCACTGAGTATCATTACTCCTGGAATCTTTAAAAGAGAGATCATTAAATCAGTCCAAAAGTTAGGACCAAAATTTGATCAAATTATTATAGGAGGTTATCCACCAATGATTAAAGATATGATAGATGATGCAATTCGTGAAGGTCTTGACTGGAGTAAATATAAACTGGGGTTTATTTTTTCAGCTGAAGGTTTCACCGAATCTTTTCGTGATTATATTATCCAGAAAACCGGTATACGAAATATCTATACGTCAACTCTCAATCACTATGGCACTGTAGATCTGGGGACAATGGCCCATGAAACACCATTAAGTATTTTCATACGTCGATTTCTTGCTAGTAGACAAAAAGTCTATAAGACAGTTTTTAATAGTATTTTCCGTTTTCCTACCTTTGCTCAGTATAATCCGGCAATCTTTTACTTTGAAGAAGAAAACGAAAACTTATTTTGCTCATCATTTAGTGGTTTACCCCTTGTTCGTTATGACCTGAAAGATCATGGAGGAGTTTATACCTTAGCTGGAATAAAAAGGAAATTAAATTTAAATGGGCATGATTTGGATCAGATTATTCAAGGGATAGATTTAGGAAAAGGAATATGGAACCTGCCCTTTGTCTATGTATATGAACGGAGTGATTTTATTGTCAAACTATATGGTGCTAATATTTATCCAGAAACTGTCAGAAAATCTCTTCAGGAAAGAGAATTCGCCTCTTTTGTTACCGGTAAATTCACCATGCAAATTCAGTTTGATAGGACACATACTCAGTACCTAGAAGTAAACATTGAACTAAAGGAATCGGTTAATGAGACTAAAGAGTTAAAGAAAAAGATTCAGAAAATAATTATGATTTATTTATTACGAGAAAATTCTGAGTATAGATCTAACTATAGAGAGAGTCCAAGTAGACAAAAACCAAAAATTTTGTTTTGGCCTTACGAAGATTCTCATTTTTTTCGACCTGGAGTAAAGCAGCAGTGGGTTAGAAAGTAATTTTTGATATGAAACCAATTATTTTGAGAGAATATTCCTATAAGGAACAGGATGTCATCGAGCTAAAAAAAAAGAATAAGATTTGGTTAGAAAAAGATATCTACAAAGACCAGCTGAGAGAACTTTTTCAGATAACCTACCCACACGTGCTTCATACTATAGCGTATAACCAGAAGTGGGCATACTTTATCGAGTGCAGGATTAATCCGAATATAAATGAACGAGGAGATTGGATATACTTTCCTTGGTCGGGAATCTTACTCCATGCTGTGAATGAAAAGGACTATCAAAAACTGCGCACAAACAGGAATCAGTACCTAATTACCCAATCGGAGCAAAGGTTATTGTATCAAATAGTAGTTGGTATTGTTGGGCTTTCTGTTGGCAGCCAGATCGCAGTAAATCTCTCCAAGCAGGGGATTGGTAAAAAGCTTAAGTTAGCAGAGTTTGATGTAATTGAAACAACCAATCTCAATAGAGTTCATTCTTCACTTATAAATATAAAGAATAAGAAAATTGAAAGTACTGCCAAAAGCGTTTGGGAAATAAACCCATATAGCGAGCTATATTTATTTACTGCAGGACTTAATGATCATAATCTTAATGTTTTTTTTGGAAATCCGAAACCAGACATGATTTTTGAGGTAATAGATGACTTCAAAATGAAAGTTAAGCTACGCTTGATTGCCAGGAAAAAATGCATACCAGTAGTGATGTTTTCCAATGTGGGCAATACGATTATTATCGATATTGAACGCTTTGATTTATTTCCTTCCTTATCATTATTTAACAATCTATTAGGCGATCTTCCCCAACGTATATTAAAAGATAAGAATATAAATGCAAATACCTATGCTGTCCAAATGGTAGGGAAAAAATTCATTTCTAAACGAGCAAGCCAGTCTGTAAAAGATATCGGAAAAAGACTTATCGGAAGACCACAAATCAACGGTACTGTGACAATTTCGAGTGGTTTAAGTAGCTATATAATAAAAGCTATAATCTGTGATAAATCTAGAATAAATGGAAGATATGTATTGAATATTGGAGAAGTATTCAACCAATCCGATATCTAATTTTACAGTGTATTTAAATTTTGTTATAGTTAAGTATGTAATGAAAAGCCAAGATAAACTTATACAACAACTCTCTTCATCAATTGAAAGCGGGTTCTTTATGCATGAGAATCTTAAGCTTCACTATATCAAAACTGGGAAAGGTAACCCACTTATTTTACTTCACGGTGCAACAATGGGTTGGGGGCAATGGGTACCTAATATTGATTCTCTAGCACAGTCATTTACTGTTTTTGCGTTAGATTTACCAGGAGCAGGATTATCGACGAAAATTGATTTTCAGAAGTATAGTTTTAATAAAGCTTTTATTGATTCCATTATCCAGTTTATTCATTACTATTCATTAACAAATATTCGGGTTATTGGACACTCGACAGGCGGATTAATAGCCTGCCATTTAGTTTCGTCCCTCCCACAGGTTAAGAGTGTGGTACTTGTCAATCCTGTCGGTCTAGGTGGAAAAACCCCGCTTCCCTTCAGACTCCTTTCTTTACCTGGTTTTGCTTCACTGTTAACGAAAGTTCTTATAGGTAAATCCAAAAAAAAATTAAAATTTTTTTTGACAGAGCCTTTATACCAGAAAAAAAGTATTTCGGATACTTTCGTCGATTATGTGTTCGAAAGTAGTAGTAGTAAGGAATGGCTTGGTCCTTTACACTTAATCAGCATAATGACCTCTCTTAAAGGCATTAAAAAAAAGTTTATGGCCTTAGACAAGATAGGAAAAACTGACAAAAAGATTTTACTTATCTGGGGTCAGTATGATGATACATTCGATCTGAAAGAAGTACAAGAAAATATTAAATTTTTTCCGCATGTTCGTCTGTCTATTATGAAAGATACTGCTCATGTTCCTAATATGGAACGAAGCAAGGAGTTTAATGAAATAGTCTTACCATTCTTAGAAAAATAGATATGGAAGTAGTCGTTTTAATAATTGTAGTTTTAAGTAGTATAGTGCTTGGGCTCTTTGTATTTAATACTAACCCCAAGAGCGTCACTAATAGAATTTTTTTACTATTAAGCTCTTCTATAGCTATTTGGTCTCTCATATTACATTTATCTCTCGATGTCTCTAGCGTTAAGATGACTCTTTTTTTTGTCAGACTGTCAACTACATTTGCTGTTCCGTTGGCTGGCTCGTTTCTATTACTGGTGCATACCTTTCCCAGAGATCGACTACGAATGTCAAAAAGAGAGTTCTACGGACTAATTATTATTTTGACTTCTACAATGTTGTTTACTTTCTCTCCTTATGTATTCACAAGCATTGAACCTTCGTCTACCTCTTTTGCTCCGGTTGTTGGTCCCGGCATGATTGTCTTTGCTGTGGTTGTCAATGGAGCTGCAATTCTTTCAGTTATTTTATTAATTCAGCGTTTTATAAAGTCAGTTGGTAAAGAGAAGTCACAAATAGGCTACTTACTTTTAGGTTTTATATTAATGATAGGATTGATTATTGTGACAATCTTTCTTCCGGTTGCTTTCTTTAAAAATATTAACTTCGTATCATATGGACCTCTCTATACTTTGCTTTTTTTGTTAGCTACAGCCTATGCAATAGTAAGACATAGGTTTTTAGATATCCGGTTGATTGTCGCCCGTTCAGTGGCCTTTTCCCTTCTTTTACTCATAATAATTGCTTCATATTCAATCACTCTCTTTGGGATAAGCATATTTATAACCAACACGATTATCCAACCAGTTAATTTGGCGATTGCCATTGTTTCCACGATTGTGGTTGCCTTTTCTTTTCAGCCGCTCAAACGTCTACTTGAAAAAATAACCAGTTCCATCTTTTACAAAGACGCCTATAACGTCAATGATTTGTTGGAAAACATGTCCCGTCTGATGTCTTCGACTATTGATCTTGAGAAATTAAGCGAACGGTTTTTACATAAACTATTTGAGGAGATGAAGGTGGAAAAAAGCGCGGTGGTTTTGGTCCATGGCCAAAAGATTACTCATTTTCAAACCTTTGGGATCGACGAAAAAGAAATCAGAAATAACCAATATTTGCCGGGACTGATCGAGCATGTTTTTCATAAGCATCAAGAAAAAATACTCATTTTTGATGAGATGGAGGAGTCCAAGGAAAAAAATATGCTGCGCAAGCACGGGATATATATCATATTGCCGATTGCGGTAAAAAGAGAGCTTTTGGGCGGGTTGATTTTTGGCGAAAAAGCCTCGGGCGAGACCTATACTTCAGAAGACATTAATGTTTTGAAGATTCTTTCATCTGAGCTGGGGATTGCGGTGCGAAACGCGCTTTCTTACCAGGAGCTAAAGGAATTCAACATCCGCCTCAAAGAAGAAGTGGAGCGGGCCACCATCCGTCTTCGCCATGCCAACATCCGTCTAAAGGAACTGGATCTGTTGAAAGACGAGTTTGTATCTTTGGCCTCCCATGAACTGCGCACGCCCATGACCGCGATAAAAAGTTATTTGTGGATGGCTCTCAATAAGTCTCCGGTGAAATTGGATCCAACATTGCAAAAATATCTGGACATCTCCTACCAGTCCACCGAACGGCTGATTACTTTGGTCAATGAAATGTTGACCATCTCGCGTATTGAGCGGAAAAAAGTCGAGTTGCAGATAAAACCTTTTAATCTTTATGACACTATCAATCAAGTACAGGAAGAGTTAAAGATTAAAGCCGAGGAAAAAAAGATCAGCCTGATACTGGAGTCTTCCCAAAAGCGGGTGCTGATTGAGGGGGATAAAGACAAACTCAGGGAGGTGTTGCAGAATATTGTGGGCAATGCTCTTAAGTTTACACCGGAAGGCGGCCGGATCAGCATAAAACTGGCAACAGAAAACCAGGTGGTCAAAATCGCGGTAAGCGACACCGGACCGGGTATTCCCAAAGAGGAGAGGCATCGGTTGTTTGAAAAATTCAGCCGGATCGAACATTCGTATGCCAATCAGGGCAATATTCAAGGAACGGGTTTGGGCTTGTATGTTTCCAAGCAAATTGCGGCTTTACACCATGGTGACATTTCAGTAGAATCAGAGGTGAATGTTGGTTCCACTTTTACCGTCACGTTACCCATTAAACAGCCAAAAGCCGGCGAGCATAAATAAATGGCCGATCCGAGTATCAGAATTCTGATTGTTGAGGACGAGATGTATATCCGCGAGTTGTATCAGCGGTTATTGCTGGCTGAGGGCTACCAGGTGGATACGGCCGCAGATGGTGAGGCCGGTCTTATGGCTATCAAAAAAGGCGGCTATGACCTGGTGCTACTGGATATTATTCTTCCCAAACTTGATGGATTAAAGATTCTGGAATATATAGCCGGCGACCAACAGGCAATCAAGGCTAACAAAGGCATTGTCATTCTTTCCAATTTAGGACAGGAAACGATTGTTTCTCACGGTAAATTTTTAGGCGTCAAAGGCCATCTGGTTAAAACCGATCTCACTCCCCAGGAGTTTATCAATGAAGTAAAAAAATACCTTTAATTTATTCCATTTAGCAATCATCGGGTCAAAAATTATCGCCTGCTTAACTCGCTTTCCTCCTTTGTCTTTGATTATTGTATTTTTCCTTACCCCTTCCGACTTTCCCATTTACCCTTCCCCCTAAACTCTTAATTATCGGAGGTGGCGCTCAAACACAAATCAGCCAATATTTTTTGACCTAGATATTTGGTTTTGTTAAGTTTGCAATCGGCAAATTTGCGTATCAAATAAATACTTTTGATATCAAATAATTGATATTGCCACCTCGTCTTGAGTAAGCTGTAAACTGCGATGATACGACGCTTACTATTTACATTTGTCTGCTTATTGATTTTTTATCTTTTAGTCCCTTTCTCATTGGCACGGGCGGAAAACAGCATGAGTTATCTGGTGACTGAGGGCTTTGATCAGGATATTGATATCCACAGCCATCGGTATTTTTTAAAAGCTCTCACTTATACCTCAGGGGAAGTCTACATCAGCGCCAATCCCGACGGCACGGGCAGCATGAATGTCGGCGATCGATTTAGGATATGGAACATTCTGAATCATCGGACATTTACCTTTGATGCGTCGGAGAAGTGCTACAAACAGCCGCCCAAGCAAATGCCGCCTCTAAATGTGACCCATCTGTTTGTCAAAGACGGCTTCAATAATTTTACCCTTCATTTTGATAATCCCTGTTTTGATAATCATGTTAGCGGCGGCCGGATGTATGTGGTGGTGAAAAACATTACCGAGCCCGGACCCAAACCGTTTCTTGATCTGCCGTGGGATTATAAGGCGGCAGGAATGACCTTTGGCGAGGCGGCACTGACCATGACGTCGTATTTTGATCATGAATATCCGTTGTTGAGTAGTAGTATCAAAGAACCAGAAAGTTTTAATAAGACAATTATTACCTTTCAAAATAAAGTTAGCGAAGATTTAGCATACACTTCTCATGACGGCTATGATTATGCGGCAGCCGGCGGTCTTAAGATGGGCGGCTTTGTCCGCGCCGCGGCCCATGGCTATGCCACATATCATAATGAGTGTCAAGCCTGCGGCCAAGCTATTCATATCGATCACGCCAACAGCTATCAGACACGCTACTATCACCTGCAGCCGGATTGGCTGGTGATAAGTAATCCGGCCCAGAGTCGGGAGGTGGCGGCCGGACAGGTGATTGGTAAAGTAGGCGCTACCGGTAACGTCCGTCCGGCCGGAGCGGCCGGCGCTCATCTGCATTTTATGGTGGTGCAGGACAAGAATTTCGACGGCCATTTTGACGACAACATCCCAGACGGGATCACCGATCCTTATGGCTGGTCTACTGCCGATCCTGACCCGTGGCCGCTTTTTACTTTTGACCAAAACAACAAAGAAAAATCCGGCAACACCAGTTATTACTTGTGGAAGTATCTCACTGCCGATCACAAGATCGTGCTTCACGAGTCGTGGAATAATGTGGTTCCGGCAGGCAACGGAGCCAGGTTCACCTTTCCGCCGCAGACCGTGTCTGAGGATGTCCTTCTCCGCGTGCAAGTTAAACCGCCGGTCAAAACAACAGTAACTGGTCAAAAACTGGAGTCAGTCGGGACAATAGTGGGAGCGGTGGCTACCGACGGATTTGACACGGTCATCGGTGCTTTTAAAAAGTGGTTTTCCTTGATGTTTGATTTTCATAAGCAGGACATTTCCCGTTACACCTTAGCCAGCCTCGCTATTTACTCATCAACCGACGGCGCAAGTTGGCAAAAAGAAAATACCACTGTGGACTGGGATAAAAAGACCGCCACTGTCAATATTAATCACCTGACTGATTTTGCTTTAATGGGAGAAAAAATAGACGTAATTGCCCCCAATACCGAGGCAACATTAGAAGCCAAGTTAAGAGATCCGTTAGTTGAAGCAGTTTATCTTTCTCCGGTTCGGCTGTATCTTTCGGCCGTTGATGAACCGGCCGCAGACAGCCTGGGAGTGGACTACACTCTGTATCAGGTTAATAACCAAGGCTGGAACGAGTATTTGGCCCCACTGGAATTTACCGAAGAAAAGCAGTATAAATTTGAGTTTTATTCGGTTGATGGGGACAATAATAAAGAAGAAATCAAATCCCTATCTTTTACAATCGACAACTTGCCGCTTCCCACGCCGACCGTTTTGCCAACCGAGACGCCATCGCCAATACCAACTACAACTCTAACCCCAACCCCAACAACTAACGAAGTTCAACCGGCAGTAAAAGTAGAGCCAAGCGCCACGCCAACACCCTTTTCCCCAACTGCCACATCGGCACCTCAGCCCACGGCCACCTCAACGCCGATTGTATTAAGCCAAAACCAAGAGTTAATCCCATCTCCTACACCGGAGGCCAGCCCGACAGAAAAGGCGACTGATAAAAATGAAGGAGAGGTATTGGGTACAGAAGATCAAAGTGATGACAGTCCCTCGATTACTCCAGAACCGGAAGCGCAGCCGGGCATAAATTATTTTTATGTGATCCTTGGCATCTTAGCTTTACTTGGCTTTCTATATTTGGGTTATCGGTGGTTTTTTTCTGAAAAAGAAACTGATAATATTAGATAAAACGTATAAACGTATATTAGTACCAAGCTCAGATTTTTATGAAAAAAGCCACTAATCAAAAAACCAAGACCAAGACAGTAGTGATCGTTTCCTTTTTCCTGTTGTTTTTAGTTCTCTTACTAAGGCTGATCTTTCCCAAACACACCGGCGACTCATCGGTTAAAGTTTACCCAATCGGTCAAGAGGCTAATGCAGTAACTGAAGAACCAGGTGAGAGACAGTTTAACTCAAGGTTTTTAAAATTAGCTTTTAAAATTCCTCAAGGTTATACGGTTAAAACAGATGATATGAGTTATGTTGACCTTCATAAACTAGATAATCAAATAAGCGTTAGTAGAATTGCCACCAATTTTCCATCAATCGACGATCATATAAACGATTTAAGTGAGAAAAATCACTTTACTTTTATGAATAAGAAAAATATGTTTATAGGTAATTTACCTACACGGCAAGGATTTATTGGAGAAGATAAGACCTACTTTATTCTTGCGAACTATTGGGTCTACTCTTTTTCCACCTCCTCCCCCGAACTCTACGGCGACCTGGACCAGATTGCCCGCTCTTTCCGATATTTGCCGTAATTTTCTCGATAATACATATTGATTGAGCAGACTTTAAGCTAAAAATGGCAAAACACGCCTCTTTCCTCCCCCAACTCCTTGACAAATTGCTATAGGATATATATAGTGTATGTATACCGCCCGCAATTTAAATTGCAGCGGCATAACGCACTCTAACTTGATTGTTGCTCGTTAATATTCGCAAAATCAACTAAGAGTGGTATATATGTCAGAAGTTGTAGCGGGTCGTATCTCACCGGAACCAAATACACTAACCAAACCAAAATTGAGATTAATGTTGGCTATTGATGATATTAAAAATACAGCAGCTCAAATTGCAGAGACAGGACAAAGATTAGGAAGAGCACCGCTTCGACTAGTTGCATTAGCTAGTGTATTACTAACCAGCTGTGCAGTAGCCAGACCAACTGAGGTCAATGCCAGTGCTCCCACCCCACCTGCTCCCACCCCAGTCACAGTATCGATGCCTGATTATCTTTCTGGTCCTGGTAGTTCTTTTTCACCTGATTACGGTTATTCAGTAGCAACTGTCATTCCACCTAAACCCAAAACGCCCACAGTCTCAGTTCCTAAACCTATAGACACTCCAGCTGAGATAGCTCAAGTAAAACTACCAACACCAGCAAGGCCAATAGCAATATCTACCCCCACTCCGACCCCAACTGAGATATATACCGGTGGTCCATTAGTCACTACCAAAGACGAGCTTAGGTTATTAAATGAACAATATGGTGGTGCTCGTGGGGGAGAAGAAATCGTGGCATTTAAGTATATAATCCCGCCAGAAATTTCTAAACTATTTGCCATTCCTCCAGAAAAACTACATCCAGCTCAGAAACAGTGTTTAGATTTTTATCTGGATTTAGTCAATTTAAAAGCAGAAAGAAACCGGCAAATTGCACAAGGTCAAACGCCAGCTAAAAGCGTTTTAGTTGGTAACACATCATTAGCAATTGAAGCTAAAGTAAAAGAAGGTACAAAACTTAACATTAGAGCTAAACCAGAGACGGGTCGAGTTCTACAAACTCTTCCTAGTAATACAGAACTGACAATCTTAAGCCGAAAAGGTCAATGGTTATTGGTCTTGTCTACTGAAAAGCAAGACAACCACACTACTGGAGTGGCCACTTTTTCTCATTTTTTTGGTTGGGTTCATGCAGACTTTGCTAATGGAATAGATAATAAGGCCTTAGACTATCGACAGATTGCAGAATTTGAAAATGGAGCGCTTGACCTCAATCTTGACAAAGCACTAAACGGAGAAGATCTTCCTTCACCTACCCCTACGGCAAGACCAGACGCAACACCAGCCGTTCGTGCCAGCGCCACTCCTCCCCCAGCAACACCAAAACCCACTCAAGAACAAGTCAAAAGTAGTGAAGTACCTGAGGTGAAAAGACGATTAGTAGAAAAAATTAGAGTACCGGGACAACCAGATGAGTTGAGGGATGCTCCATTTGGGATTACTCAAATACCTCCGGAAACAATCAAGGATTACCCGTTTGATCGATATGAATTATCAGGAATAGCCGGAGATGCAATCGAGATTGATGGTGCTTCTTATCTGGAGATGTTTGTCCCCCATAATGGTAGCTGGGTGAAAGTAAATGTTTACATGAGTGTTGCAGGAATACCGATTGCAACTACTCAAGCAATCAAAGATAAAAACGGCTACTTTATTCCCGAGAAAAGAACCGGCGGCAGTGGTTTTGATCCGGAACTGGTTTTCTCCATTATCAAGCCAGGCGATCAACTTATTGTATTGATAGATACCATAGATAATAAGGGGCTTATAAAATATAATGAAAAAATATTAGCAGATGACAGATGTAAAGACCCTTGTAAAAAACAACGCGCATTAGAAACACAATTAATGCCGGATACAAGGGACTTTGTTGAAGATCTAATGACAGGTAAAAGGATTCAAGATGGAAGATTGGTGGCAAGTGCTGCACAACTAATCATGCCCAATGAACCTGAAAAACTACTGGTACTGCCGTAGCTTTCCTGATCAACACAGCTTGACACTAGACACAATCATCCTCTAAACTGATGATAGAATGAAAAAACTACTGTTTGTCTTCTTGTCAGTTTGTGCGCTTATCTTCATTGGAGAAATTGGCTTTTATATCTACTCGCGTTATAATCCCAAAAAAAATACTAATACATCAAAGAGTCGATCTTTATCTTCCTCTTATATCAACGAGCAAGCCATTCCCCCTGATTCATTAAAAAGCGCATTTACTTTTTTCAATGACAAGAAAGATCGAGTAGTCGTAAAGGGTGAGGTGATCACTGTTCCTTGGGTGACAGGTAGTCAAGCCTTTATGGAAGTGAGGGTAAGTTCAGTAGATAAAAGCAAGACGCTGCCACTAAAGATATTTATTGGTGATGCTAGCTGGCTGTATGGTTACTCTGTTTCTGACAATCAGTGGGAGTCGGGTAGCCTTGCCAAACTGCAATCATATATCAAAAAAGGGGGACGGGTGGAATTGGAAGTGCGGCTGGTAATGACACAAGATGAGATAGACAAGATATTAAAATCCGGCAATTGCGATAGTGTCTGCAAGGGTCAACTTGAAATCACTCAGGCTTGGGTGGTGAAAAACCGCCAGATTATTGAACAGATCTTCAAAAACAGCGATAGTAATAACACACTAAGTGAAAATTATGTATTAGGGCCAATATATCAAGTCAAAATAATTCAATAAATGATAATGAGAAGAATTCAAATCATAACTTTGTTTTTCATTCTAGCCTTCTTATTTCTATTTTATCCTCCTTGGTCTGTTCAAGCTGCTCCGTGCAACTCTTGTTGGGGTACTGGAACTGCCCAAGAGGAGACTGCTAGCTGTGTATGGAACCGAGCTTTCGGTGAGTATGAATGTTCCAAAGGAACTCGCACCGTATCAGGTGGAGGGTGTTATTTTAGGATAGCAGGATGGACAGATTGTCAGATAGGAGGAGCCGATAGAGCATGTGCCACGGTGGAAACATGGGTGACTTATTCTGCAGAATGTGAAATTACAAATGGAGGCGCAAGCTGTACCCCGGTAGGTTCCGGTTCGTTTGATCCTTTAAGGAGCGGTTGTGGTTACTCAACACAAGCAGTAGTGGCAACCGTCACCCCCGGCGGGGCAACGATTACACTTGGCGGGCCGACTGTTACAGATGAACCACCACCACCCAACCCTTGTAATCCTGGAGAAGCTCTCTGTTATAGCGGTGGTACGTGTTGTCGATCAGCGGCGTCTGTTGCTGATGGGTCTTGTACGTGTGCCGGGCCGGCCTGTGGAGTCGGTCTCTTTTGTGAGCATAATGACACAGGTGGATGTGCCGGAGCAGGAAGACGACCTTGTAGTGATGAAACAATCCCGAGCTGCGGTAATCTGGCTAATGCTAACTGCACTCAATCCGAAGGTCAACCTTCCGAGTGTTGTGATGGTCTCTTACCTACCAACACCCCCGTCCCAACCCTCACCCCCACCCTCTATCCAACTGCAGTCATTGCTGGATCCTTGGGGGAATATCTGGGAGCAGCCTGTTATCCGGATATTGCCTCATCAAGCAGTCCGGTGATCAATCTGGTTCCCCAGTATCCGGAAAGAATCAATAAGACCTGTCAGGTACTTCAGTACCGTCCTCCCTTCTCCTACTACTTGTGTAGATTGTCCTTTCTTCAACCGGGTAATGCGACAGACCCCACCCCAGTTATCAACCAGGACTTTAGCCTGACAGTCTCAAACGGCACCTATTCCTCAAAT
>Ga0209541_10001760_pt1 | contig 42316 bp, 39 predicted proteins | sample RifCSPlowO2_01_FD_184027 | JGI IMG/M metagenome (GOLD analysis project Ga0209541, IMG submission 184027) | Groundwater microbial communities from Rifle, Colorado - Rifle CSP2_plank lowO2_0.1 (SPAdes) (version 2) | ecosystem: Environmental > Aquatic > Deep subsurface > Groundwater | place...
CTATCATTAATAAATTGTTCTTCTATCCCGTTTAACGTAACAAGATTTAGACTATGTTTCTTAGCGTGCTCGACACCTTTTTTGATCAAATCCATAATATTTCTCCAATAGTAGCCATATGTTTTGAATCTTGGGTTAATGATATTAATGTCTAAATATGGCCATACTTTTTTCGACTTTTCTTCAAACTTTTCTAAATCATCATAATCCATTTCTGGACTAAAAGGCCAACTGCATAAGGAAACATAAATCCCCCGAATTTTTGCCAAATATTTTAGTCTACCCCTAATATTAAGTATATGATATCCAAAACTCTCTCCATATCCGAAACCATAACTGGCCATATAAGCCACATCCCCATTTAATTTTTTAGCAACTTTAGAAACATATATTTTAGGGTCTAGTTTAGTCTTAACACCACTAAATTCAAAATCATAGTGATTAACCAAACCGGGGGTATTTTTTATATTGGACCAATGAATTAAATCATCATGGGAATTGCAAAAAAGAACCTCATTAACGATCTCTCTATCTGTTGGGAAAAAAGGTGAAATAACAAGATTTGTAATAGTTTCTAGAGATTTAATTACATTTGGTTTTATAGGAATTAATATATTCTCACCTGATGATTTAACAAGAGCTTTACTCATTTTGGTCATACTTTCTCTTCTTCTTATCTGCATACTCCATACCTTTGTAAGCCCCATATCCCATTGTAACTAATGCTCCTAAAATAGCACCAGCTACCGCTACAGCTTCATTTTGTTTTGTTATTTCTGCAAGGGAAACCCCCATTGTAGATAAAGTACTGTCTAAAAGATAAAGTAAACCCACATAAGCAGAACCTCCAATAACATATCCTAAAATACCGCCAGTCATTGTGCTGCCTAAGCCTTTTCTCATCTCAATTAAATCATTTATTTTTGATTCTTGATTAGTGATTGTTTCTAAACTTTCGTTTTGATCCATTTTCATTTTACTCCTTATTATCTGTTCTTTTATGGTAGTAATTATATTAAATCTATTATATAAAACTTTTTATAAAACTTTTTATCAAAATAACAAAATTTATATACTAATTTATGTTTTTGATAATATGTTAGACGTTAAAGATTGGAAAATTTTGTATGAATTAGACATTAATGCTCGTCAATCAAACTCCGAAATTGGAAAGAAGGTTGGATTAAGCAAGGAGGTTGTTAATTACAGAGTAAAAAGATTATTGGATGATGGAATAATAAAAGGATTTTATACGGTCATTGACGCTTCTAAATTAGGTTATATTAATGGAAGATTATTTTTAAAATTTCAAAATTTATCTCCAAAGAAAGAAGATGAAATAATTAATTATTTTATTAAGAATAAAAAATTTTGGTGGGTCGATAGTATCGATGGTTTTAGGGATTTGGGAGTTGCATGTTGGGTTAAGGATACTCAAGAATTTTACAAAGAAAAAGAATTATTCCTTTTAAAATATAGAAAATATGTTGAAGAAATTAACGAAGCGATATATTATAAATTTAATACTTTAACAAGGGACTATCTAATCAAAAAACAATTAAGAACAAATAAACCAATATTGTTATGCTATTCAAGTTGTGGAGACATAGACAAGATAGATAAAAAAATTTTACTAGAAATATCTGACAATGCAAGACAAGAAATTGTTTCTATTTCAAACAAATTAAATTCGACACCTTCGATAATAAGTTATAGGATAAAGAAAATGCAAAATTTTGGTGTAATAAAGGGCTATAAAGCAATGATAAACTTATTAAAGATAGATTATTATTGGTATAAGATAGAGTTTGAGTTATCGGATTTATCATTCAAAGAAAAATTATTAGATTATTGTAAAACCCACCCAAATATAATTTATACTTATGAAACTATTGGCGGTGCTGATTTAGAAATTGAATTGGAAGTTAAAAGTTATGAAGATTTTAGAAAAATTTTAGATGAAATAAAATCTAAGTTTTATCAGGGAATAAAGAGTTATAAACACTTACTTTGGTATAAAGAAAGAAAGATAAGATTTATTCCAGAAGATTTATTGGGGTAGTGGTATAATGGTAGCACATTACCTTCGCAAGGTAGAAACCTGGGTTCGATCCCCAGCTACTCCATACAAACATTTAAATAAATCTAATAAAATAAATAATTATGATCAATAATAGGAAAGAAATTCTAAAATTTTTATATGAACTACCTAAACCTTATTTTTCTTCAATTATAAAATTAAATAAAAGTAAAATCGCTGGGCGGGGGATTATTGCTCAACGCACAATTCATAAAGGTGAAATTCTAGTTGCTGAACAAGGTCCAATTATAAATAAAAAAGTCTTAGATAAGATTACTTCCCTTACAGGTTATGAAACAAATTTGTGCGTTGGATTTAATAAATATAGTATACATGCGCCATTACATAAAAATTATCAAGGAGGTTATATAAATCACAGTTGTAATCCAAATGCAGGTTTAGCAGATAAAACAACATGGATAGCGATTAAAAAGATTAAGAAGGGAGAAGAGATTTGTTGCGATTATGGAACATTTGAAACATATCCTGGTTGGTTAATGTCATGCAAGTGCAATTCAAAAAATTGTAGAAAAATGATTACAAGCGAAGATTATAAATTACCTAATTTAAGAAAAAAGTTAGGAAAATATTTTGCTCCTTACTTAAAACAAACATTTATAAATTTAAAACAAATTTTAACAATATGAAAAAATGGCAATATGTTCTTATTGTATTAATAGGAATCTGGGCATTTGGATTTTTAGTTAGTAGTATTGTTAATTCAAATGACAATAAAGTTTTACAAGATCAAGTTTTAGTAGTTCCAATAAAAGGTGTAATCTCGAGTTCTAGCTCAAGTTCGTTATTTGAAAGTTCTGGATTAAATCTCGATTCAACCTTGAAAAGTTTAAAAAAAGCAAAAGAGGATAATACAATAAAAGCTGTTGTATTAGAAATAAATTCTCCTGGCGGAACAGTTATTGCTTCGAGAGAACTAGCAAATGCTGTTAAGAATTTAGATAAACCAACTGTTGCTGTAATAAGAGAAGTTGGAGCTTCTGGAGCATATTGGGTTGCAAGTTCTGCTGATGTAATTATTGCAGATGAGCTATCAATAACAGGAAGCATTGGAGTTATTTCTTCATATGTACAATTTAGCAAAATAATGGAAGAATATGGAATTACTTATGAAAGGTTAACTGCTGGTTCATACAAAGATTTAGGATCTCCATATAAAGAATTAACACAAAATGAAAGAAACATTTTACAATCTAAATTGAATATAATACAAGGAGTTTTTATTAATGAAGTTAAAGAAAATAGACAAATTACAGATCTTAATCGAGTTTCTACTGGAGAATTCTTTTTAGGAGTTGAGGCAAAAGAACTTGGGTTAATAGACAAGTTTGGAGATCGAGATACGGCGATAGAAGAAGCTAAAACATTAGCAAATTTAAAAGACCCAAGAATAATTGAGTTTAAAGAAAAGACAAGTTTATTTAATATTTTTAGTTTAATATCAAAAGAAAGTTTCTATTATCTTGGAAGGGGCATTGGAAGTGAGATTAAACTTAAAGAAGATAACTTACAAATTAATGCTCTTTAGAAACCTTTACCCTAAATTAGTATCTCTTTTTTATCAAAATAGTTGTAATTTATAGAAAATAAACAAAGGAGAAAGGCTTATATATTAAATACACATACATACACATATGGCGACAAAGACGATATCAATAACAGAAGAGGCATACGAGAGACTATCTGCTAAAAAACACGAAAAAGAAAGTTTTAGTGAGGTAATTACAAGAATAACAAATAAAATAAATATTTTAGATTTTGCCGGAATTTTAAATAAAAACGAATCTGAGGTATTAAGTAAGGATATAGTGGGGTTAAGAAAATTAAGTAAAAATAGGTTGAAGAGGATAAAAATTTGATTCTTGATACAACTGCAATAATCGATTTGCTTCGAGGAGATAATGAAGTTGTAAATAAAATTAAAGGGCTGGAGAGAAAAAATATCCCTTTGGTAATTACTTCAATTTCGGTATTTGAAATTTGGCAAGGAACAAAAGATATAATCGATAAAGAAAAAATGGAGAGGATATATTCTTTATTAGAATCTCTAGGGGGCTTATCGTTTGATATGCCGGCAGCAGAAGAGGCAGGTTCAATACATTCACATTTAAAAAAAGAGGGAAAAATAATTGACCCAGAAGATAGTATGATTGCCGGAATTGCTAAAATACATCATGAAACTATTTTAACTAGAAATATTAAGCATTTTCAAAGAATATTTGGATTAAAACTTGAGTCTTATTAATAAAATTAGAAACCTTTAAAAGTTGTTTTTTCTTATTATAATTGCAGACTAGATTGGGGGGTTAGTCTTCCCCTGTAACTGTAAACAGACTTTAGACAGAATCGAAAATCTAGGGGCGGTAGTAATTTAGTTACTTAGTCTTAATCCCAACTGCGATGCTCTGTCCTGTAGAGCTAGGGTTTTTGAAAACCCGGCCAGGTTAGGAATAAAGCAGCCGTAATCATAAATCTTGGCGTTTATGGGGTAACGGAGCTGAGAAGGGTTTAAGGTAGCTATTTAGTTATTTTATTATCCACCTTAGAAACGTCTGCACTTATTTATTTAATAATTAATCTTTCTTGTTAATTTCTTGTAATGTTTTTTCAAGTAGCTTAATTTTATTTTCTAATGTTATAGTATGTTTGTATAGTGTTGCCAATGCAATCCATAACTGGGCATTTCCTTTATTCTTAGATTGCAAAAATGCTTTCTTATTAAACAAGCTATCTTTAATCAATGCTTTTAAATATGGCTTCAAAGAATTATCTATCTCATCAACCCATTCCATTATATCATCAAAACAAAAAGATTTATATAAATTTGTTTTAAAAGAAACTTCATGAAAACCAAGCAAGGAGATTTTATAGAGCTTGAATATATAGCAAGAACTAAAGGTGATAATAAGATATTTGATTTAACCAATGAGCAAGTTGCTAAAGAAAATAACATTTATCAAAAGGACAAAAATTATTCTAATGTTTTTGTTTGCCTCGGTCATAATGATGTTATTCCTGGATTAGACAAACAATTAATAAATAAAGATTTAGGAAAACATGTGGTTGAGGTTAAAGCAGAAGAAGCTTTTGGGAAAAAATTACCTGAACTAATAAAATTAGTTCCAACAAATATTTTTATGAAACAAAATATAAAACCTTTTCCAGGATTGCATGTTAATCTAGATGATATTTATGGAGTTATAAGAAGTGTTTCTGGCGGAAGGACTATTGTGGATTTTAACCATCCTTTAGCTTCAAAAGATTTAGTTTATGAAATAGATATTAAAAGAATTTTAGAAAAATTAGATGAAAAAGTAAAAGCTGTTTTAAGTTTAGTTAAAAAAGACATAAAATTTAGTTTAGGGGGAGATAAATTAACAATAGACTTGGATTTAAAGAAAGAGCAGCAGAACAGTTTAAGTGAGGAGATTAAGAAAAGGCTGCCAGAATTAAAAGAGATAGAGTTTCATAAAACAACTACTCCAGAATAAATAAATTTAAATACTAGTGGGTCTAACACATTTGTAAAGGGGTTCAAAAAATGGAGATTTATCCTACACAAAGCAATCATTCTTTAGTAAGTAGTCCTTCTTTAAAGCTAAGAATGCAAAAAACTTCAAACATTGATGAAGAACTAGAGCAATTATTAGCTAATCAAAGAGCAAAGATTAAGGTTATTGGAACTGGTGGTGGAGGTAATAATACCATAAGCAGGATGTCTGAAATTGGAATTTCTGGAGCAGAGACAATTGCTATAAACACAGATGCTCAAGATTTGCTTTATACTAATGCTAATCACAAAATCTTAATTGGAAAAGAAACAACACATGGTTTAGGTGCAGGAAGTATTCCTCAAGTTGGAGAAGAAGCTGCAAAAGAAAGTGAACAAGAAATTAAACATGCTCTTTCTGGAGCAGACATGATCTTTATTACATGCGGTTTAGGTGGTGGAACAGGAACTGGAAGTGCGCCTGTTATAGCAGATGTTGCTAAAAAACAAGGTGCATTAACTGTTGGAATAGTGACAATACCTTTTGCAATGGAAGGCCAGAGAAGATATGAAAATGCTTTAATTGGCCTGGAAAAATTAGAAAGAATTGTTGATACTTTAATTGTAATTCCAAATGACAAATTACTTGAATTAGCTCCCGACTTGCCATTACACACTGCTTTTAAAATCGCAGATGAAATATTGACAAATGCTGTAAAAGGAATAGCTGAGCTAGTTACTAAAGCTGGTTTAGTTAATCTCGATTTTGCAGACATCAAAACAGTAATGGGAAAAGGAGGGGTTGCGATGATTGGAATTGGAGAAAGCGATACAGAAAATAGAGCAGTAGAAGCTGTTGAAAAGGCTCTTAATAATCCTCTTTTAGATGTTGATGTTACTGGTGCAAATGGCGCTTTAATAAATGTTATTGGCGGTCCGGACATGACATTAGATGAAGCTAGGAGAGTTGTTGAAACTGTATCTGAAAAATTAGACGAAGATGCGAGAATAATCTGGGGAGCACAGATTTCAGAAGATATGGAAAAAACAATAAGGGCAATGTTAATTGTTACAGGTGTTTCAAGCCCTCAAATTCTAGGACCAAAAAGGGGCTCTAGTAAAAAGAAACATGAAATTGGAAATGAACTTGGAATTGAGTTCATTGGATAATTTTAAAACACTACATTTATAAATACTTATTTTTCTAAACCTCGTATGGCACAAGAACAAAATTTTATAGTACCTTTAGCAGATTATTTAAAGGTTGGACTGCACATTGGAACTAAATTTAAAACTAAATACATGGCTAATTTTGTTTATAAAACAAGACCAGATGGTTTGGTTGTTCTAAACATTCAAGAAATTGATAAAAGAATTAGAATAGCATCTAACTTAATCTCTCAATATAAACCAGAAGATATTATTGTTGTATGCAGAAGAGAAAATGGATGGAGCGCAGTTAAATTATTTTCTAAATATACTGGAATAAGAGTTTTTGCAGGAAGGTATCCTCCTGGAATATTGACTAATCCAAATTTAAAAACATTTATACAAGCTAAATTAATGATTATTGTTGATCCTTGGGTAGACAAGAATGCACTTAAAGATGCAGTTAAGGTAGGAATTCCAGTTGTTGCCTTATGTGATACTTATAATGAAAGTAATAACATCGATTTAGTTGTTCCTTGCAATAATAAAGGAAAGAAAAGCATTGGATTAGTGTTTTGGATATTTGCAAGAGAATATTTAACCTTCCATGGTAAAAATTTCACAGCAAAATTAGATGAATTTGTAGAAGAGGATTAAATAAAAACATTTAAATATACTAAAATAACCTTCTATTAATTGAGAGGTGCAGTTTAAATGAAAAAATTATTAATTTTATTGTTATTTTTGGTTTCAATAAATTTAGTTTTCGCTGCTGATATTAATGTAAAGGAAATTTCTGTTCAATCTGTTGTTTTACCTGGCCAAAATGCCTTCTTTGATTTAGAGATAAGCAACATGCAAGGTAATATGGATGAGTTTAAGGTTGTTGTTAATGATGCTAATTGGAGATTAAAAACTGGAGGCGAGTTTTTTGATATTGGAGCAGGGCGGACATCGACTAAAAGCTTAAGTTTTTTCCCTGTGGGACAACTACCTCCTGGTGTTTATGCTGTTAATGTTAAAGTTATTTCAACATCTAACCCAAGTATCTTTTTAGATAAACAGCTTATTGTTACCTTAGTTGGTTATGATAATGCTATAACTGCTAAAATTGAGACAAATCCAGAGGGAATAGATCCAAGAAAAGATAACTTAGTTAAAATTGATCTTAATTCAAAATATGATATTGATTTTAAAAATATTAATGTTCATGTTGAAAATGAACTATTCACAAAAGATTTTGTTTTGGACTTAAATGGATTAGAATCTAAAAGTGAGGAGTTTATTGTTTCCTTAGATCCAAACACAGCAGAAGATGATTATGACACAAAAATATTAGTTACATATAATGATAAAACTTTAATTGATAGAATCGATAAAGTAAAAGTAAGTTCATATTCAAATGTAAAAGAAACTAAAACAGAAGAATTTAATTTTTTAGTAAAGACAACAACAATAACAAAATTAAATGATGGAAACAGCTTAAGCAGAGAAGTTTCATCTTTAACATTATCTAGTTTTGAAAAATTATTTGTTAAGTTTAATCCAGAACCTTCAAACACTGAAAAAACTTCTGAAGGATATCAATATAGCTGGAGATACAATTTACAACCTGGCCAAGAAAATAAAATAATAGTTAAGGTTAATTACAGATCGCCTTTGTTTTTACTTATCTTAATAATATTAATAATTTACTTTGCATATAAATTTTTAGTAACAGATCTAAACATGCATAAAAAAGTTTTAACACTTAAATCAAAAGAAGGTGGAATTGCAGGTGTCAAGGTTTTATTATATGTTAAAAATAATGGGGCTACTCTCAAAAACTTGCACATTGTAGATGAAGTTCCTGGAGAATTAGAAGTTCCTCATGAATACATGACATTAAAACCAAGCTCATTTAGAAAAGAACTTCATAAATCTGTAATTGTCTGGGAAATTCCAGAATTGTCAAAGGGAGAAGAAAGACTTATTTCTTATAGATTGAAATCAAAAACAGGTCATCAGGGTAAACTTACAATACCAAGAGCAACATGCAGATATAAGAACAAGATGGATAAACTTTCTTTATCCAAATCTAATGAAGTTACAATATACACTTAAGATGCAAAAGAAGGCACAGTTTTGGTATGCTGATTTCTTGCTCGCTCTTTTAATTTTGATAACAATAAGTTTTTTATTCGTAAGGAGTGTATCTGATCTAGGCTCAAAACAAGATCAAATATTTAGTTTAACAAGCGATGCTTTTTCAATATCAAATTCTTTAATGTCGCAACCACATTGCCCAAGTGTTCCAGGCAACTGCACAGCAGATTGGTTAACTAGCAACAATGGAAGGGTGGGATTTATTAGTCTGGGTAAAGTTCAGCAAGAGAATTTAACATCTTTTATTAATTTAAACAGAAATGACTATGAGAAATCCAAACTTTTACTCGGAACTGTAAATGATTATATATTCTTTTTTGAAGATAATAATGGACCAATACAAATTGAGTTATATGGTAACTCGTCTAATTACTATTACGGTAAACCAGGAATAAATATTTTAGCTGACATTAACACAGAATCTTTAGTTAAAACAACAAGATTTGTTTATTTAAACAATAATGGAAACACAAGAAGAATAGTGAGGTTGGCGATTGTTGTATGGTGATTAGAAATGTTTATAAAACCCCTAATATTCTTAGAATATATGAGAAAGAGGTACGCTTTTTTAATAATCTTAATGCTCATCTTTTCTATAACCCCAGTTATAAGTGCAGATGATAAAATAACCAGTGATGTTGCGTTTAAAGAAATTGATTTTGGCAATATAATTAATAAGGCAGTTAATTCTTTAAAAAATGTATTCAAAGGAGCTGTTGGTTTTGTAGGAACGTCTAGGAAGATATCACCTCAAGATTTAACAGCAACTGTTGATGGAGCAAATGTTTTATTAAACTGGGAGGAAAAAGTTGATATTCAAGATACATTAAAACCGGAAGTAAATTTAATTACTCCCCAAATAAATGAAATTATTCAACCAGGAACTCAGGTAGAAATAACATGTTCGGCAATAGATGATATTGGATTAAATAAAATAGAATTATGGATTGGTGGCCCTCCAAATTCAGATGCAGGATCTGCAAATGAAGCTGGTGGCGAAAAACCAGACACTGGAATTATTACCGCAAATCTCGTTGATGAGGGAAATGGAATATTAATGGCCTCAAGTGAAGGATTTAGGTTAGATGAAGTTAAACAAGTAAGTGGAACAACTGCTACTGTAAAATTTTTAAGAACATTTACAGAAGATGGAATTTATCCTTGGAATTGTAAAGCTTATGATATAAATGGTAATAGTGAATGGGGTTATTTAGGCGGGAAATCTTCTGCCTTTGTTATCCAAGATTCTATTAGCTTAGATACTGTAAAACCAACTGTAACCTTAATGTCTCCAACAAACTCCCCTATTTATCCCCCAAATCAAGAAATTGAATTTACTTGCAATGTTGGAGATAATTTAGAATTAGATCGAGTTGAATTTTGGTTAAGTGCAGGAAATAATTTTTACGTAGACCAAGCTTTGCAAGTTAATGGAAATACTCAGCAACTTACATTTAAAAAAACATTCACACAAGATGGAAACTATGCTTGGAACTGCAAGGCCATTGATAAAAATGGAAACTCGCAATTTGGAAGCATTAATGGACAATCTCCAGGATTTAAAGTACAGCAAGGAGCTCAATATAGTTCAGAATTAATTATAGATCTTATTGCGCCTATTAACGAAGTTATTGATGCAAATGCCCCTGTTCTTTTTACTTGTTATGCTCAAGATGATGTTGCTTTAAGTAAAGCTCAATTATGGGTTACTGGTCCGGGCTTAACTTGGAGTGCTGTTGAAGAAAAACAAACAACTCCGACAAACGATGCAAATGCAATTTTTACCAGGACATTTACTCAAGAAGGAAATTATGCCTGGAACTGTAAATTTTATAATTCAAAAAACGAATCTAAGTTTGGAAATGTAAATGGACAATCCCCTGGATTTACTATCGTAAATGGGCAAGGTCCAGATACTATAAAACCAACCGTAACTTTAATTTCTCCAATACATACTCCTGCTCTTCCTACTTATGATGAATTGGAGTTTAGTTGTAATGTTGAAGATAATGTTGGATTAAGTGGGGTTGAATTATGGGTTAGTGACAATTCTGGACTACATGTTGATCAAGTTGTAAGTTTAAACCCTGGAAGTTCTGGACGTGTTAAAAGCAAAGATGTCGTTTTCAAAAAAACATTTACAGAAGATGGATTATATGCTTGGAATTGTAAAGCATATGATGAAAGTGGAAACTCTGCTTATGGTGATATTTTTGGAGTTTCCCCCGCATTCAAAATAAAAACTGGAGAATACTTTTCTGGATATAGAATCTATAAAGTTAATTTAGCCAATAGTCAAGAAACTATTTTAGTTACAAACACACAAGATTACTTTAATTGTGATAACTCTGGATGTTCATATTTGGATTCAAACTCAGAAGTTGGGAATTACAAATATCATGTTGTTGCCTTATCTCAAAAAGGTTTAGTTGAAACAGAAACAGCTTCGTCAAATGAATTTGATGTTACTGTTAATACACCTAATTCACCTTCACCTGGTGGAGATTCTGGAGGTGGGGGTGGTGGAAGCTCTGGCGGAAGTAGAGGGGATTCTTTTAATAATTTAAACTGTGACGAAAGATGGTTATGTGGATCATGGGGGGCATGTACAAATAATGTGCAAAAAAGAACATGTTCTGATTTGAATAATTGTAATAATGCTCAACATAATATAGTTAAGCCAAGTGAAACAAGAACCTGTACAACTTTACAAAATCCTCCTAATGATTTCTTTGATTCAGGAGATCAACAAGGAGGAGAATTTGAATCAGTGGTTAAAAACTCTTTGGCAAAACAATTACTTGGAATATTTATTATAATTGTTCTATTAAGTGTAATTGTTTTAATTATATTCAGAAAAAGAATATTTGGAACTCATCCTGAACATCTTGGCATAACAACACAAAGCAAAAATGTTTTTGTAACAGAAGATGTATTAAAAGCTGTTAAAAATTCTAAGAAACAAGGTTATAAGGATTTTGAGATTAGAGAAAGTTTGAAAGAAAGCGGATGGAACAAAGATCAAGTTAATGAGATAATGAAAAAAGCTTAATTTATATACTTTTTTAATTCAATAATAAAATGAAATTTAAAATTTACTTTATTTTCATATTATTAGTTTTATTAACTGGAGCTTATTATTTTTATAATCTCCCAAAAGTTGGTATTCCTTTAGATGTTATGAGGATTAATTCTCCAAGAGATTTAGAAGATGTTTCTGGAATAATAAATGTCAATGGTGAAGTAGATACTTCTTATAATGAAGTCTATTATAGGGTTAATTTAGGAGAATGGAAACTCGCAAATGGCAATAAAAATTGGAACTTTGATTTAGATACTTCTAATTTAGATAAGGGTGTAAATGTTATTTATATTAAAGCTGGAGATAAGGTAAAGGCAATAAGAATAAATGTTGTTTAATAGGAAAATATTTAAACATTAAATTAATCTTAATATTATGAAAAGAGGTTTTATTTTTTCATTTGATAGTTTCTTAGCATTAGTTATGTTTGCTTTATTTTTAATACTTATTTTTTTGTTTTACATTTTTACATCACCAACAACACAGCAATATTTCTTTTCAGAAGATATGTTAAATGTTTTGAGTAATGTTAAGATAAATGAGCTTGATATTAATAGTTATACCCAAATAAATGCCTTAATTAATGATGCAGAAATTAAAGACACTAGTGCTCCAATACTAGAGGCTATTATCAGTTTACAGGCAGAAGCTAAAATTGTGCAAGCTTGCGATTTATTTAAAAACATTAGAGGAAAAGTTGAACCGCCAGGATATAAGATTGGATTAGATTTAACAAATACACAAGTTTGTGCTGATGAATCTGTTAGCGGTGTTAACATTATCTCCCGTGGCAGAACGGCAACTGGAAAAACACAAGCTTAAGTTACAGGACAATTTGGTAAACTATCATGAGTTCTGATATAACTTGCTAAATGAGGAGTAGTTAAATAAAGATTAGAGATATAACTTCCTGGACTACCTGGATCATCTACCTCACACCCATCTACATAACCCCAGTATTCAAAATCTACATTAGAATAACCACTTGGGTTTGGAAAATAAGCTGGATTTGGTTCTAAAACAGTTTCTATTCCATTTACATCCGGGGTAAAATTTCCCTGTAATCTGTTTAAGAAACTAGGTGCATCACTATGCTCTCTATACTCTGGTCTTGAATAAAATGATACTAAATTATTTATATTCGAAAAATCTGTTATCTGGGTTTTGTTTATTGTTACTTCCCTTTCATTAAACACAAGCATCATTGGCTCGTTGTAGTTTGTTACATTTAATATTGTAGCAAAACTTCTTCCAGAGAAAACCCATGAGATCTCATTTCTAGTGTCGTTTAATCTATAACCGACATTGCTTATCTCTACTTTAATTTCCCAAGGACTTATCTGCGTAATTGCATAAGTATACGTTGCCGGGTTATCATACTGAAAATTTATTCCTGAATCACCCGCAACATCTCTAATCTCATTTAATATTGAAGGAAGCGTATAGTTAATTACTAGTCCGTTATCTGTTTCGTTCATGTAATCTAGATAATATAAAGTTACACCTTCTCTATAATGTGCGTCAACTAAAGCATCTTTTAATTCAGTATTCAAATTAGTGTTGCTTACAATAAATTTTCCAGAACCTCTATTTTTTAATCCTACATTGGTTTTATTTAGATGATGTAGCCAAGATAATACCACTCTATTGCTTGAGGATTTAAGTGCTTGAGGAATTAATTGAGTATTTACTGTTTTAACAAAACTATTTATCGTTTCTACTTTTACATTTGTTTCTTGTAATTTAGATTGACTATTTTTAGTTGCAAGATTTAAAAGAAAAGCTATCAAAACTATTGAAAGTAGAGAAACAACTATGAACGTAAAAACAATAGCCTTCTTATTCATTTTATAAAAAATCTAACTTGGGTTTATCCAAGTTTTAACTTTTGCTACAACTGTGTTAAGTGTTTTCGATGTAAAAATAGGACATTCGTCTGTGCACTCATTACTGTTAGTTATTGTAATATCTCTGGTAGCATTTCCAATACTTTGGTCATCGTCTGCTTCTGCCTGTATTCTATAATTCCCATTGCCACAATTTGAAATTTGGAAATTTGCATTAGATAAAGTTGCGGGGGTTACTTTTGGGCTGAAAGTTATTGTATCTAATGGAGGACATATATTATTAAGACATCTGAATGAACAATAATCTTCTCCTGCCCGCATATTTATTGGATAAAATCCAACACTTCCTTCCTTGCTGCTCCACTTTGAAACTTCTATTTTTAAATCTCTTATTCCAGCTGAACTTTCTCCTGTTGCTGAAACTATTATTTGGCTGTATGTCTGTTGGTCATAAACATATGTTGGAGCCAAATCCGGTGTTAAAGTTAAAGTGACCCTTGGTTTTACATAACCGCACATCATTGCATATTGTCCTTGTAAATCCCCGCTTTGCATTCTAGCAGAATAACAATAGGAAAATCCAGGTGAGCAAAGACCCTTATTCCCTTTTGCTTTATCTGGATTATCAACATCTTGATAGTATGCAACACATGGTTCATTTAGGTCATTATTAATATGGTTTTCTGCCTTTTTACATTGTACTTCATCAAAACCATGAGCACAAAAAGGATCATCACATTCAACATGTATATTTCCATTATCTGTATCAACTTTAACTTGAATATTAATTGGTGTACAACGCTCAGCAGCAGGCGTTACGATAAGCTCTACTCCCGGGCATGTTCCACAATCAGGATCACAAGGATAACATTTTCCAACATTAACTGTCGGACAGATTACATTATCTACCCATATGTTCTTTGAATAATTTTCGGGACAGAAACCATCGCTAACACCATTACAGTCAACAAAATAATTATATTTATCTGGATCTGTTGTTGGACTCGGACAAACATTAACTCCCGAACAAAATTCAGCAGCATTAACGTTATTTATCACAATGAAAAATGCGAATATAATTAACATTAAATATATTTTTTTCATTTTTATTCTCCAGATGGATTATTTAAACAACTTTCTCTTAAATCTTGATTAACAATGTCATTACATAAACTCGGATTATTTTCCTGTAATGCTTTAGCAAAATTAACATTATCAATGCAGTATTGCCTTATCATATCATTAACATTGTTGCAAAGATTAATATCTTTAGCAACTATTGCTTTGTTAAAATCAACATAATAACATGCTCTTAAACAATTTACATCATCACTACATTTCTCTTCACATGTATACTGTGCCCGTTGTTCTTCAAAAACATTATCTTGTGGATTAGAGCTTTCTTTATCAGGTAAGAACGATATAATAACAACAAGAACAAGCAACGCAATAACTATAAAAATAACAAGTTTTTTAGTCTCCATATTACCTCTTTTTTTCTTCACAACCTTCCTTTTCACTAAGAAAGAATTGTTTTAGTTAATATATAAAGTTTTTGGAATCTTAATTTGAACTTTTAATATTTAATATGATCCTACTCCTATGCCAAAGGTTTCTGTTACTCTTAAAAAGTAGAGAATAATAAGCTTTATATACCAATAAAACTATGTAAAAATATGTCAAAAATTACACGAGCTTTTAAAAACTTACTGCACTCCACATTAATAGCCGGCTCTCTATTTACAAGGGAACATTATTAGACAAAGCAAATTTATTTACTGAAGTTGCAAGTAATCCTGATACTGGTTTAAAATTTGCTTACGACCAGAATTTTATATTTGTAATTCGTGATTCTTGGTATCCCGCTCCTTTTTTATTTACACCTCCGATAAGGGGGCCACCAATACACACGACAATTCATGGGGATTCTACAGGGACGTTTCCTTATGATATTGTACAACATGAACTATGGCACGTTCTTTATGAGAGAAGTAATTCAGATAGAGAAGATCCAAACTCATTCGACCCATTAAGTACAAGTTATATGGGAAGATTGGTACATTTAAGAATTGCATTGCAGAATTTCTTTACAAAAGGTTTAGTTAAAATGGGTGTGTATAAGGATGATTAATCCTTTTCTAAAAACGCTATTTTCTTATTTGGGTCAAAAATTAATTTAAGACTATTTTTCAATAGAAAATCTACACCTAAGACAGATGGAACGCCTTGAGTCTTCTGTCCTCGAATATCAGGAATAACATCACAATTTACATAAACTGGAAATTCTACGACATTCATCTTTCCAGAGTCATCCGCAAAACTTAGTTTTGTGTCTTTCATTATTTTCAAATTAAGTTTTGTATTATTAAGTCCCGCAATTGGTTTTTCTAAATCTGGTTGAGCCAGACTTGTTATTGGTATTTTTAATCTTGATGCATCGGCTGTTCCAATAATTGTGTGAGGACTACCAGTATCAATTATAAACTTTATAAAACCGCCGACATGACGTGCATGAATCATACAACTCTTCAAAGCCCTTATTCCACCATAAAATTCTTCTACTGCGAGCGGAATCTTCATAGTAATAACTCATAGAATTAATTCAACACCTTTCTTGTGAACAAATTCTATGACAATAAATGAAGGATTCAGATTCTTCTTTTCAAGGATGTTAATTACATCTTGAATCTCTTTACCATTGGCTATTACACCTTTATCTTTTACTGCAACAAAGTTATCTTCAAATTTAGACCTTAAACTACTCAAATTATTATGCAACCAAATTGTATCATCTTCAAATATCTTTAATAGTTTTAAATCTTCATCCATTTTGATTAACCCTTATCTTTTCAATAACTTTGTGTATATAAACTTTGCCTTTATTGAGTGATAAATTTACTAGAATATTCTTACTCCCTCTTTTACTTATCATAATATCACCAATGAACACATTACCTTATTTAATATATAAGTCTTTCGTGTTTTAAAAATTATAGAACAGTTGTTTTTCTTATGGCAATACTTGGCGTGGCCGTCCAGTACTGTCCGTATTCCTGCCCAGCAAATGCCGTTTGGTAACAACACGCCCTTCCATTCTCTGATGGTGGTGATTGTGTAGTCTCATTTGCAAAACAGTCATTCGTAGTTGTTAAAGCATCATTCCAATATTCATTTGAAGATTGTGTTCCTGGTGATGCGCTAGTCCATCTTGTCATACATGGATTGCCTGGCTCTACTGCACCAGTCGCAATTGTTCTTTTGAAACATACAGGGAATGATGGTTCACATACCTTATCAATATCATCCCAAACAAATCCAACAGGACAACTCGTAACTTTACAGCACACTCTATTCTGGTAATCTGAATATGCTCCAACGTGCGAATCTTGTTCTCTCTCCAAGCTTATCACGTTGAGCTCTCCAGCGTTGCAAGAATTTAATCTTGTAGTACATTGAATATTTCCCGCTGTATTATTATTAAACGCCAAACAAATATATTTATCATATTTTGCAGCTGGTGGTGGTCCTTCTCCTCCACCACCGGCAGCACCTGTTAACCCAGTATCATAAACTACCCCCCCTGTTGGAGGTCCTAAATTATTTTCATCAAGTTCTTTCTTAATAACATGAGCATCTAATGGATTAGTTCCTGTTTTAAAAGCTTTAACAATTTCGTCATTAACATTTGCAGTTCCGCAAGACGCAGTTCCATAAATTAGAACCTAGGTTCCAATACCTCCTGCGGGAACGTCTCTCCGTGCTACTGTCATCCCTCAAAAGTAGAGAACAAAAACATTTATAAACCTCTACTCCTTCTCATATTAGAACTCAGGTTCCAATACCTCCTGGGAACTACAATGTCGAAAATCAAGAACACTTTCAAAAACTTCCTGTACTCTAGCTTAATAGCTGGAAGCTTATTATCTCTAAATAATGCAGATGCACAGAGAAAAATAAAAACAGTTGATCCTTTAACTCTCTCACCTTTGCAAAATTACTATAATATTTTAACAACAACTTACGGTTCAGATACTTTAATTACAGATGTAAACGGAGAAGTTACACTAGACACAACTCCTCCAAGCTTAAATGTCAATGTTATCGCTGTAAATGATACTATTCCAGTTCATATTGAGATAACAGCTACAGATGATAATGGGATTAGAAACAAAAAGTTCTATTTAAACAACCAATTAAAAGCATCATGCACTAATTGTGATACCTTAACTTTAGATACTTTACTAAGTACAGGAGTTTATGGATGGTATTCAACATCAGAGGATAGCTCAATATTCTCCAACATGAGAAGAGTTCCTTCAACAGCAATGAACACTTTTACAGTTCAGGGAACAGCCATAGAAAAATATCTTAATGTAAAGCAAGGATGGAATTTAATTTCTCTTCCTGTTACTCCCTCAAATAATTCAAAGAATAATTTATTTCCTTCAAGTGTTTCAAATGCATATTCATATTCGCCAAGCACAGGATATTTGCAGGATGATTCTTTGGATAATTTCATTGGATATTGGCTAAAGTTTTCAGATGATGAACAAGTTTCAATATCTGGATTGCCCTTAACAAACAACCAAGTTGATGTCGAGGAAGGATGGAACTTACTAGGAACAATAGACGAGGATGTTCTAGCAGGAGATGTTACAAGCTCACCAGGAGGAATTATAGTAAGCAAGTTTTATGGTTACAATGCAGGATATTTTGATGCAGAGACTTTAAGAGCTGGAGGAGCATACTGGGCAAAAGCTTCTCAAGCAGGAAGTTTAACACTAAATACAAGTCTTGAGGGTATTCTTGCTAACACAGCATTTGCGACGGGAGTCTTAGAGGGAGGTGTCGGAACCGCAGGTTCTAACGATGAAAGACCGCCTAATCCACCTGGCGAGCAGAACATAAAACAAAAACTAAAAGCATTAAGCGTTGTTAAAAACGGAAACAAATTATTATTCAATTATGATTTAGATAACTCGAGTATTTTAATATACGACATTTTAGGAAGATTAGTAAACAAAGTTGAGAACAAAGAATGGAACTTGGATAATTTTAATAACGAGAAAATAGCCAACGGTGTTTACGGATTTCTTGTAACGAATAATAATGGAGTACAGTACAGAGGATTGTTAAACAAATTAGATGGAGAAATATTTGTTGGCAGTAATGTTTTAAGAGATGTTAACTCTGATATCGACGGAGAATACTTAAAACACAAATCAGCATTTGAAGATGTTATAAATAAATTTGAGAGAACTGGTAATATCAAGGGAGGTGTCGGAACTTTTGGTTCTAACAACGCTGTGCCCGTAACTGTAAAAGTTAAAGACGAGTTAGATACGAGCAAGGGTGCATATTTTGATTTCGAGGAAACTTACAATTCAGTAAATGATATTCCAAATAAGGTTGCATTATTTCCAGGTGATAGTTTATTGGGAGCGAGTAATCCTAATTTTAGTTCGTTAAAAGATATGCTTGCATATATAACATATGCTGATAATAGTTATCCTACTACAATTGGAACTTATGTTTTAGCACATTATCTTGAGGACCAACCAATAAAAATATTTATAGATAGTTTAAGTGCACCCCAACCATTCTTTATTACAGATGTTCGTAGTGCAATGCAAGACTGGGAAGATTCAACATCATTTTTATACAAAGGAACATTATTAAATAAAGCAGACTTGTTTACAGAATTTACAAGTAATCCAGATACTGGGGCTAGGCATGTGTTTGATGATGACCACGCATACACCATCATTAATTCATTTTATCCACAACCTTTTACTACAACACCACCAAATAGAGGATCTGTTAAACGTGCAACAATACATTATGATACTACACAAGTAAAAGGTTTTGTAAGGGTATTAGCAAGACACGAAATTTATCGTTTATTACACAATCCTAACGACGCATTTAGAGATGACCCTGATGTCTTCGATCCTTTAAGTGTTCCATATAATGGAAGACTTGTACATTTAAGAATTGCACTACAAAACTTTTTTACAAAAGGTTTGGTTAAGATGGGTGTGTATAAGGATGATTAGATAAATCTTCTATCTTTTTAATATTGTTTCTTATTTTAACAATATCATCGCTTAAAATTTCTGAAAACTTGACTATTCCAGAACCATTTTTATATTTGTCTAAACATAATTCATAACTTAATGCATAGCTAGACACCAAAAGTCCTTTTAATAATGATCTCATATCCTTTCTGCTGAAAAACAATGATGAATTCCTATGACATTCTCGAATTCTTTGTTCTAAATATCTAATTGCATTGTCGCTCGGTTTAAATTTTAATAAATAATCCCATAAACCCATAAATTCTTTTTCATTCCCATATATAAGATCCCCAGTAATAATCGGTTCAGTAATTACAATATCGAAAAGTTTAGCCCTTTTAATAAACTCACTTTTATTATACTGGGGCATGTCTACAATATCTTCAATTTCATCATTAGCATAATTACCAACATCAACTCCATCTTTAAGCACAATACACAAATCAAGATCTTTATCAACATTTCTCGAACCAAATGAAATTACAAATTCCAAGGAGTTAAATCTTGATTTCAATCTTTCCTTTACAACTTCTAATATCTTCTCCTTTTCTAATATTTTAGGAAATCCAAAATAATACCATAAATGAAGTTTACCATATTTATTTTCTAACAATTTAACTCTATTATAAACATCCTTTTGCGTTTTTAATCTTGGATTTGTAGATGAACTAAAATGTAATTTATCTAATTCTTTTAATCTCCTTTCCAGAACATCTTCTTTATTAACTTTTTTTAATAAGAATTCTTCTGTCCATAATGCATGTCCTTCAAAATCTGGTTTTAAATGATCATGATATTGTAATGCTCTGATTATCTCATCTTCAGTAATAGAATGATATTTATTCTCATCATTTACCATCTTCTTACCATAACTTGTATATTCACAATACAAACCATGCCCAAAATATTCATGAAAAATTAAATCTAATCTCTCTTTAGGGACATGTGCTGACAAATCTTTAGGCAAGAACATAGATTGTGCTTGAGGATTTTTTGTTCCTTGTAAAAATTTATTAATATCCTCATATATGTATAATTTTGTTTTCTCGGGTCTGATATTAAACTCTTGTTTTAAAATTTCCGAGGTTTCTAGAATAACATGGCTAAGATTTGTCATCTTATTTCAATTTTCTTTCTTCCCTTTTAAAGCTATTCCAACAATCTTCACACATTAAATCATAAATGTTAGCCCTCTCTTTTTTAAAATTTATTTTCTCGTGATTATTTTTACAATTAGTATAAATATCTTTTGCAACTTTTAATAACTTCTTTTCTTTCAAATGCCATTCAGCATGTTCCTTGTAAGGTTGAGGCTCAAAAGCCATTTGTTTAATTTTAACCATGATTATTTTTAAGTCCTCTTTGCAAATAATAAAATTATTGTCCGCTCTATTAAATTCATAATAATCAGAATATTTCTCATGATTGTTTAATTCTCTTTTACAAATTGTACATTTTACCATAAAAAATAAAAAAATGACTAGTATTAATAACCATCCTTTCTTGTATTCTTGGCTTTCATACTAGCTACTTTCATTTCTTCAATTATTGAATTAATCTCTGCTAGTGTGTCAACCCTACCTGGTCCTCTATCGTGATGAACATATACATTTTGTAAGTATTCATTAAGTGGTTCTTTCATAATTGTTGTGTTTGGTGTGCTTTTTTCAAGATCTATATATATCCTTCCATCAAGTTCTATTCTTGATTTAGACGAACCCTTACCAACACCGGAGAAATTAAAGCTAGGCAGAGGACATCCACCACTACTTAATAACTCATATAACCCACCCTTGTACTTTCCTACCTTCTCAGATTTACCTATAAAATAAAGATTTAAATTTTGTTCCAGATCCATTTTAACCCCCAATAACTTTACTTAACAATAGATGAATAAATATTTAAACGTTTCTAAAGAACATCAGTTTTTCTTATAGAACTTGCCTTATAAGTACCATACTCCCACCCAGCAAATTCAGTTTGATAACAACATGCTTGGGAATTATCAAATGTTGGACTTACCCCCGGATTTTCAAAGAAGCAGTCATTCGCTGATGTTAAGACATCATTCCAATATTCATTTGTTACTTGGTTTGTTGCAGAAGTCCATCTTGCATCACAATCTTTACTTGTATCTATAACACCTGTGTAAACATTCCTCTGGAAGCATGCAGATGGAAGAAATCTACAAGTACCTAACGCGTCATCCCAAACAAAATCATTAGGACAACTCGTAATTTTACAGCACACTTTATACTGGTAATCTGAATATGCTCCAACATGTGAATCTTGTTCTCTCTCCAAGCTTATGACATTCAGCTCTCCAGCGTTGCAAGAATTTAATCTTGTAGTACATTGAATATTTCCTGCCGCATCATTGTTAAACGCCAAACAAATATATTTATCATATTTTGCAGCTGGTGGTGGTCCTTCTCCTCCACCACCGGCAGCACCTGTTAACTCAATATCATAAACTACCCCCCCTGTTGGAGGTCCTAAATTATTTTCATCAAGTTCTTTCTTAATAACATGAGCATCTAATGGATTAGTTCCTGTTTTAAAAGCTTTAACAATTTCATCATTAACATTTGCAGTTCCGCAAGACGCAGTTCCGTATGTTCCTGTAAATTGGAAATTGTAAGTAGACGGGGGTTTGTCGTTTTCAAAATATCTTGGACAGCAAACTTTGTAATTTCCAATAACATCATTTCTTACATGTGTATCCCCATATTGGTAAGTTGAAAAAATTGGGTTTTCTGTTGCTAAACAAGAATTTCTAACAAAACAAGCATTATAATAAACCTTTATTGTATTTGTACTTATTGTAATAACTTCTCCAGTACCTCTCTGTACGGCTTGTGCTTGTATTAAGTTCTCTCCTACATTTAATGTTACTTGCCAATTCCAGGAATTACAATTCCCTGTTGGAGGTTCTTGACATACTGGAATAGTATTACCATTTACTTTTAAAACAACTTGAGCAGCATCCGTTGATGTTCCTGTAAATGTTACGGTTTGGGTATTTGATAAAATAGAATCATCATTTACAGGATAAGCTATTTGAATTGTTGGAATAGGGCCTACCCAACCTCCTCCCCCTGCACCAAAACTATTTTGAGAATAAATTAAACCTATTAAAATTATTAAAATTAAGAATATTTTTTTTGATACCATTTTACCTCTTTTTAATAAAAAAGAATTGTTTTAGTTAATATATAAACTTTTTGATTATTAAGATGTGTTTAACATAATTATTCCTAAAAGAAACTTTTATATATATAACAATAGAGCAAATATTATGCCGATGAATATAACTACAGCTATCGATACTTTAGTTGACTTAATTAAAACAAGAAAAAAAATCACGTTAGAAGATGCTTCCAAGGAACTTGGAATACCAGAACAAGTTATAGATGAATGGGCTACTTTTTTAGAAGAAGAGGGAATAATTGAGAAGATTTACAAATTTACAACTCCTTATTTAACAGTTAAAGAGAAAGATGAAACACCAGGATCATCAGATGAAGAACTAAAAAGAAGGCTGGATTTAGCTACAAGACATTTAGAATTTATTTTAACTCAGTTAAAAAAATATAAGGTTGAGCATAAGCTTAGTATCGAAGATATCCAAGATGTAAGGAAATTAATAAAGAATCCTAAAAACATTACAAAAGATGTTGTTTTTGCGCAGAAATTTATTTTAGATTTAGAGGCAAATGAGATATTGAATGTAATTAAAAAAATTAAATTACTTACACCTGAATTAATGGAGCATCTTGAGCAAAAGATTGATGAGCTGGATAAAAGACGCACAATATTTGAAAAAAATTATAAAAATTTTAAATAAAAAAAGAGGTTTGATATATGGCCGTAATTGCAACTTATAATTATAACTCTGGAAAGATTCCAATAACTGTAACTATCGAATCAAATGATAAGGATTTTGTTCTAAATTATTCTATTTCTATAGCTTCTATCAGTAAAAATACAGAGCTTTTACTTGATAAGATTAGAGACGAGGTTATAACAAAAGTCGGCGTTAAAATGGATGATATGACCGATCCAAAAAGAGCCGATTACGTTAAAGACAGATTTAAGGAATCTATAAATTATTTACTTTCAAGGTATATTCCTGATTTAAATGAAAAGACTAAAGACTTCTTAATAACTTTTTTAATGCAGAAAAGTCTCGGTCTGGGAAAAATAGAACTTTTATTAGGCGATATTCATTTAGAAGAAATTGCAATTAATAATGCAAGTGAGCCAGTTTGGGTTTATCACCATAAGTTTGGGTGGTTAAAAACTAACATTACTCTAGATAATGAAGATCAAATAAAACATTATTCTTCTTTAATTGGAAGAAAAGTTGGAAGAAGCATAACTCTACTTACGCCATTACTAGATGCTCGTTTGGATACTGGAGAAAGAATTAATGCTACTTTATCTCCAATTTCTACTAAGGGAAATACTATAACCATAAGGAAGTTTAATGTCAAGCCAATTACAATTACAAACATGATTCAAGAAAAAACAATTTCTTTAGGCGCAGCTTCTTTGATCTGGGCTAGCGTTGAATACGAGTTAAGCGCTTTAGTTACTGGGGGAACAGCAAGCGGAAAAACAATTTTGCTTTCTAATGTATGCAGTTTTTTCCAGCCAAATCAAAGAGTTATTTCTGTGGAAGATAGTGTAAGTGGAGATTGCGAAATTATTTATAAAGAAAATAATATTTTTAAAAAGGATAAAATTGGAAACTTAATTAATTCTGTTATAAATAAGGATCATGTTGAGTTATTAGACGGAACTGAAATTTCTACGAATGATTATGGTATTGAAGTATTTAGCATGGACGATAAAGGGAAAATTAAACTAGCAAAACCAAGCAGTTTTATAAGGCACAAGGTTAATAAAAAATTATTTGAGATTGAGTTGTCTAGCGGGAGAAAAATAAAAGTTACAGGGGATCATTCTTTATTCAATTTAAACGATAATAAAATAAGTAAAGTTAAATGTTCTGAACTGAAATTAGGAGATTTTATAGCAACACCGAGAGTTATAAATTATGATGGAAATAAAAAAATATTTGATTTAACCTTCTCTTTGGATAAATTTGAGGATTTTATGATAAGGGGTACTCCGATTAAAAAAATAATGTTGAAGTACGGAAAAGAACTTGTAAAAAACAAGAATAATAGAAAACATTATAGGGATTATTCAATAATGCCTGTTTCGACATTCAAAAACGTTTTAAACAAAATTGATGAAAGTGATAAACACTTGTTAGAGATAGTTCCAAAAAGAGGAAATGTTCATGGCAGAAAACCTTTACCTTTAATCATAAACATAGGCGGAGAAATATCTACTCTGGCTGGAATGTGGCTTGCAGATGGTTGTTACGATAAAAAATCAATAATTATAAGCGATCCAAATAAGGAATCATGGGATGTTATTAGAAACTTTGCAAAAAAATATAATTTATCTGTAAAATTGCATTCTGACAACGTAAGCGCGATGATTAACTCAAAAGCTTGGAAAACGTTTTTTGAGGAAGTTTTAGAGTTAAAAGGAGACGCATATACAAAAAAAATACCAGGTTGGATTTTCGATTTGGAGAAAAGATTAGTTTCTCAATTACTAAAAGGTTATTTTAGCGGAGATGGTTATGTTAGCAAAGATGAGGTTAAAGTTAAGAGCAGTTCTCATCAATTACTAAAGGACGTCCAAACTTTATTGTTAAGATTTGAAATTCCATTAAGGATAGGCTGGAAATTAAGAGAAGATAAAACTTATGAGTCTAGAATTTCCAGCGTAAAGTTCTTAAAAATATTTGAGAAGGAAATCAATTTCATACAAGAATATAAAAGTAGAGATTTAAATTTATTATGCAAAAGAGATATTCATGATGTAAGTGACGTTGTTCCATTAAAAAAGAATTCGTATTTAAACTTAAAGCATTTGATTGGCGATAGACTTAAGAATTTATTAACAAAAAATTCTTGGAAATCTTGGCAGGGAACTTATAAAAAAGCAAACATTGGAAGAAACTATTTATCCTCGTTAGTGGGGTATATTAATATTAATAATATCTTTTCTTTAACAATGACCGAGGAAGAAGTTGAGGATATTATAAATCTTGCAGAAAATGATTTGTTTTGGGATAAAGTTTCTTCTGTAAAAGAAATCGAGCATGACGGATATGTTTATGACTTAAGTGTCCCAGGTAATGAGAGTTTTGTTTGTAATAATGTAATAGCACATAATACGAGGGAATTAAATTTACCAAAATACTTACACTGGATTCCTATGATTACTCGTGAATCAAATATCGAGGGAAAGGGAGAAATTAGCATGCTGAATTTAATTGTTAATTCCTTGAGAATGAGGCCAGACAGAATTGTTGTAGGAGAAATCAGAAGGCAAAGAGAAGCTGAAACTTTATTTGAAGCGATGCATACTGGACATTCAGTTTACGCTACCTTGCACGCAAATGATACTGAAGAAACAATTAACAGGTTGATTAATCCCCCAATTAATGTTCCAAAAACATCTCTCCCTGCAATTTCAATGATAATTATTATGTACAGAAACAGAAGAACAGGAATAAGAAGAGTATTCCAAATTTCAGAAATTGAAAAGGATAGTACGGCAAAAGTGTTAATGCAGTATGATTTAAGATCTGATAAAATGAATACAATTGATAAAAGTTCAAGATTAATGCCAGAACTGCAATTACAAACTGGATTTACAGAACAAGAAATAAATCAGAATATAAAAGAAAAAAGCTTAATCTTATCCTGGCTGGTTAAAAAAAATGTAGATGATGTAGATGAAATAGGGAGAGTTATTGCTACATATTATTCAGATAAACAAAAATTATTTAGCTCAATGAGAAAATGAAAAAAGATTACATTGGAATAATTGTTAAGAGATTTCCGTACTTGAGAATGAACTTAGCTCAAGCCGGAATGAACATTAAAGCTGAAGATTTTGTTAAAAAGAAATTGATTGATTCTTTAATCGTAAGTGTAACATTAACAATAACATTGTTTTTCTTTTTATTGAAAACAGGTACAAGTTTGTGGTTTACACTTTTAGCGTTTCCAATAGTCTATGCTGGAATTTTTTTCTTTTTTATTAATACCCCAAAAGCTGTTGCAATGAGAAAAGTTCGTGATATTGATCATGAAATTGCCTATGCCGGAAGATTTTTATTAATTGAAATTAGTGCGGGAGTTCCTCTATTTGATGCAATCAAAAATGTAGCAGACAATTTTGAGTTTATAGGAAAGCATTTCAAGGATATTGTTAAAAGGGTTGAGATTGGAAAACCTTTAGAACAAGCTTTAAATGAGGTTATGGAATTAACCCCCTCAGACAACTTTAGAAAATTATTATTCTCGATCGTAAACTCTTTAAAAACAGGGGCAGATGTTTCCCAGTCTATAGAAGGTATTGTTGAACAAATCTCGCGTGAAAAAATAATTAGGCTCAAGGACTATGGTAAAAAACTTAATCCAATTGTCATGTTTTATTTAATTATAGCTGTAATCGCACCTTCTTTAGGAGTTGCTATTACAACATTACTTTCGAGCTTTTTAGGACTTAGCCTAAGTTTAACATCTTTGCTGGGAATAAGTTTTTTCATCGGAGTTTTACAGTTAACTTTCATAACAATCTTAGATAATTTAAGGAAGGGGCTTTAAATATGAACATCTCGTTGTTGCTACCGCAGAAATTAAGAAAGAACATAGAGACAGATTTAACTTCGGTTAGATTAAATCTAAAAATAAATGAATTAATAGCTTATATAGCTCTAGGCGGGATTGCTTTAGCCATTATTATTTTGTTATTATTTTTTAAAGACCCAATTAAGCTGGCACCTAATTTTGTAATCGCATTGATAGAATATTTCTTGTTATCTTATTTAATTGCAGTTTGTATTGGAATTTTTGTATTTTATAGTATTATAACGCTTAAAAAGGTCAAAAGAAAAAAAGAAATAGAACTTGTTTTATCAGATTATTTACAATTAGTAGCGGCAAATTTACATGCAGGAATGACTATTGATCAATCTTTATGGTACGCTGTCAGAGAGCGTTTTGGAGTTTTAGCAGAAGAAATAGAATTATTAGCTAGGAAAGTTGCAGCAGGAATTGATTTAGAACAAGCTTTATTGGAGTTTGCAAAGAGTTACGATTCTGATTTATTATACAAGTCTGTTATATTGCTTGTTGAAGGAATTAAGTCTGGAGGAGAACTATCTGAATTAGTAAATAAAATAGCGTGGAACATCAAAGAAACACAACTTTTAGAAAAGGAAATTGCAGCTGAGACAACTACGTATGCTGTTTTTGTTGTATTTGCAGCTTTATTCGCAGCACCTGCATTATACGCATTGGCTCATAGAATTATTTTAATAATGACTGCTGTTACTAGCCAAATAGATATTTCTTCTACTGCTGGAATCTCTACCCCAATACCTCTAACTTTAAGCGGACAAGCGATAACCGCTGTTGATTTCAAGACATTCGCGCTTATAAACTTATTTTTAACTTCAAGCATATCTGCCATGATAATTTCAAAAATTAAAAAGGGAGGAATAAAACCAGGATTAAAATTAATCCCCCTTTTTGTTTTGATAAGTGTGTTATTTTTCTTAATAATCATTGTTTTATTGGGGGGGTTATTCAAGGACTTCGTGGTGTAAAATGAAAAATAAACTTATATTATTAATTTTTTTTGTATTATTGTTCGACTTAGTTATTGTGCAATCTCAAAACGAAGGTTTAAATCTTGTTTATGATATAAGGGAGAACGCAAAATGGTTAAATGGGGAGAGTTTAACCTTTGATTTAGAAGAAAATTCAAAAGTAATCTTTAATTCAAATGATATAGAGGAAAATTGTGAAATTTTTGTTGCGAGCGTTAAAAAAACAACTAAAACAGCTTTACTATCCTTATCTTGCGATTTCTTAGAAGAACAGCCAATATTATTGAGGAAAGATTCTGTAAAGGAAGTTGACTTAGATTATGATGATAGCACAGATGTTAATTTTCTAGTGTCGGAATTTGATAGGAAATTAGATGTATTTACCTTAGTAATTAGTAAATCAGTTCCAGAAGTTGAGAAAGAAACAAATCCTATAACGGTCGCAATCGCAATAATGGTTGTAATCGCTCTTGTTTTCTTTTATTACGCTTCTCATAAAAAATCTTCTAGTAATTATAAGAGAATAAAAGAATTATTAGAACAGCTTGAGAATTATTTATCTTTGAAACAACACGAGAACGCTAAAAATGCTTATACTGAAGTTAAGTCGTTGTACAAGGGATTAACTTTAGGACAACAGAATGAACTTTATGATAAGATAAATGAGTTATTCAAACAATATGAAGGCGAAGAAAAAAAGAATTTATAAATACTTTTTAATTACTTTTGTTACAAAGTTTACTTTTTGTTTTATTAATTGAGCTACTCTATCGTTCCATTTTGTTCTTAGTATTCTTATTTGTCCTTCAACTTCTAATAATTTCTCCTTTACAGCAATTGTAACCTTTATTGTTCCTAATTTTTTATTTAAATCACGATATAATTTTACAGCGTCGTTATAAGGGGCTTCTACTTGAATATATTTTGATCTTGATTTATTTGCTTCTTCAACAGATGCTTCAATTGATTCTTCGCTTACCAAAGTTTGCTTTTGGAATATTATTCCCGGCATTCTTGAGATTATTGGAGTTAAGTAATTGTTTATGATTGCAATATTGCTGGATAAACTGCTTAAATCTCCTTTCAATAAATTGTCATTTGCTTTTGATAATTCTGCTTCGACAACAGCAACATTGACTCTTTTTCTTTTTAATACCTCAATTTTATATTTTAAATCATCAACAATATCGCTATAGCTTCCATACTTATCTAATTCATCATCATTTAATCTTGTAACACTATGTAACAATGGACGAGTCATAAAGAAGTATGGTCTTCCTTTATTGTAATCTGCATTTACAAACATTCCTGTTCCGACAGGCGCTCTGATTAAGGCATTTGAAATTTTATCACTATACTTATCTTTTAATCTGTCTAAATCTCCTTCATACCTTGTTCTCATTTGTATTTCTGTTGTTATGTTTGCTTTAATCTCTCCAATAAAATCATTTAACACTTGTGAGATTAACATTATTCCAATACCCCATTTTCTAAATTCTCTTAAACCACGTTCAATTTGTACAAATCCCTTTCCAGCACCACCGAATTTTTCTAGTAATCTATGTACTTCATCATAAACTAAAAGTACTTTTAATTTTTCACTTTCTTCAGGATGCACATCAAATACCTCCCTTATGGTATTTGCAACAAAAATGTCTATATCTTTTGGTTGCAATCTATTTAATGCGTAAATTGTTATGCTTCCTTCCTTCCCTTTTTTTGTCTCCCTGTTTTTTAACACTTCTTTAACATCAACAATTTCACGAGGATCCTTAACCACCTTAACTTTTCCAAGGAAAGCTCTTGCATTTTCAACTTTCATTCCATATTTTTCATATACATTCAACATCTTAGATTCTTGACATTTTTTCAAGAAACCAGACCACTGTGCACTTGGGTCAAATACAATTACATCAACACCGTTCATTAAAGCACCCTCACAAATAACTTGTGCAGTAACTGTTTTTCCACCGCCTGTAGAACCAGCGACAATCGAATGTAATTTTAAAGATTCTAAATTAATATAAGCCTTAGCATCATATTCCATTACCTTTCCAAGCAATGAGCTTCTTAAACCTGGTTTTGGTAATGTATCTAAGTCAATATCTACTTTAAACTTCAATGCTGCTAATCTCTTTTCTTCTAATTTTTTTCTGTAATACCATACACCAAATGTTGCTAATCCACCGAATATAATGAATAAAACATATGCAAATAACGAAATTCCAATCAATTTTTTAGATTTTAATACATCTAAAATATTTTGTATGAACGATCTCTTAATCTCAAAAACATCTACGGCTGATGCAATCTGGTTATCTCCATAAATGACTAAAGTTTCAATTAAATATTTTCCCTTTCCCAGTTTTTCCTTTGGTGTTACTGTTTTTTGTATTGATCCTATTAAATAAAATTCTGCAAATTCTGAATCTTGTGCAACAATATTCCCCTCTTTATCTCTAATAACATAATCAATTATAGCTTCTGATTTTGATTTTTTTCCAATGTTAGTTAATTGTGTTAGTAATAGTACTTTACCATCCTGCGTCATTGTAACAAATTTAACATTCACATTAATTAAAGAATCTTCTTCACTTAACTCTTGTATGTCCAAAGAAACTGGAAATATTGCTTTCTTGCCAATATTAACTGCATCAACAATTATATTACCAACATACCTTTTGATATCAACATCACTTGGAATTTTAACATACAACCTTAAAACATCATCTTGTAATCCCGGAACAATTATATTGTTTTGCTCAAATCTTATAAACTTAGCAGCTCCACCATCTTTATTTAATTTAAACTCAATATCTTGGTTTATTTTATTTTTAAATTTAATGCTATATTCGCGATTTTCTCCTGGGAAAAGTTCTGCGTTAGTCAAACTTATTTCTATTCTAAATTCTTCTGTTTCATATATTCCTTTGTCAACTAAATCATCACCTTCTTCTGGAATTATTGTTTCGTTTGAAGTTAAATTTAAAGGTAATCCTTCATCACAATTATCACATAATTCAGTTAATGCAAAAGCTCCTATCTTTTCATTAGCATTGAAAATAACAGAGGCAGTATATTCTGATTCATTAAGGAGTAGCCCATTACTTTTATCATATTCCATCCACGGGTTTAAAGACGTCGATGCGCAGGCTTTTGCATTAAAATTCCAATCTTGACAGTGGAAAATTTTTAAATCATCTACGTTTATTTTTAATTGTTCTAATAAGTCTCTGTAATTAAATATAATTTTTTTACTTGTTTGTGCACTATAATCTGAAACAACTGCCAGAGTTTTAGTTTTTATTGGGTCTATTGGAAGTTCTTGTAAAATAGCTGGGCTCTCTCCAAATGACACTATTTTGTTTGTTGCCTTCTCTTGCGTGTCTAAAATAATCTTATCAAATACAATTGAATCTCCTTCATCAAATGGTTTATTTGCATTTTTAACAGTAATTTGATATTCTCCTTGGTCTATTTGTTTTGAATATGCTCCGTTAATATCTGAACTTGTCGAGTATGTTATCCCTGAAATTAAAGAGTTTAAAATAAAACTTGCCTGCCCTCCTTTTGTTATATCATCCACATCCCTTAGATTACCATTAAAAAATATCGTGTCTGCAAATGTTGGAAAATAAGTTTGTGTTATTGTATTTCCATCCAAATCTTTCGCAGTTATTGTTAAAGTATGTTTTTTATTTTTATATGTCGGATCTGTTGAAAAGATAGTTGTCCATATTTGTTCAGTATCGCCATTAAGCAATGTGTATGTTCCTCCAGAAGTAATCGTTAATGTTTGAGGAGAAGTTGTTCCAGGATATTGCATTGTCGCAGTAACTTCAGAAACTCTGGTATTATCCACGGTTGTAATTGTTATTAATGCACTGTTATAATTTGTTTCAACATTTAATTGGGGTGGTGTCACATCTTTGTAAATAACAGCATCATTCTCTAAACGTTTTATCCCATTGAAATTAACATTTCCTTCTTGATAATCGACTTTAACTTCTAAATCATATTTTCTGCCATCTTTTAACACACTTAAACCAGGGGGAGAACATCTTGCAACTTTTTTTCCGTTTTGATCTTGCGAATTTCCAGTATAGCAACTTACCCCATTAACGTAAAGATCCTTTATTGTTATAAATGAAGTTTTATCCTGCCCTGCGAAAGACGCACCAACCTCGACATTAAAGCTTGTTTCTGTTTTTGCGTCAAATGTTCTCGGAGACTGTTCGTTTGGATTTGTATTTAATGTTAGATCTATTAATTTCAAGAAAATATCGGTTGTTTTTGTATTTGTAAAACAATCATTCGGATTTGTATAAAGACAAGGTGTTACTTTTAAAATTGTCTGCAAGTTTTTTGGAAGAGAAGGATAACTTGCTCTTGATAATGATTTAGAAGTTATTTCGAAAGTTTTAGATCCTAATCGAGGTATTTGTTTAGGTTGATTAGTATATTTTAAGTAAAGTAATGATGGTTCAGAAACAATAAAGCTCAATGGAATACTGCCTGGAGAGTTCTGTACTGTTAAATTTCCTATTAGCAATTCAGATTCTGGCAATATTTCTTTTGGTTGAGACAATGATGTTGCTGGACTAAATGTAATTGTGAAATCTATTTTTGGAGTAATTTTAACTGCCAAGTCTTCTGGAGGAAAATCATCTTCATTTCCATTAACTTTAACTTTTATTCTTACGTTACAATTTACTTCTTTAGTTAATTGAAATTGATCAACATCAAAAGTATTAGATGTTTTTAAGTCAATGCTAAATGATTTTTCCTCAAAGCTATTTATCACTGGGAAATTTTTTAATGGAATATTAATTAAAGAACATGACGGAGTAAATGTTACATCGACATTATTTGCGTTTGCATCACCTGTATTTTGTAATTTTAAATTAACTGTTTTTTGCTCTCCAACCAATAAACTTGTTGAACTTGGTTTTGTTATTTTAAAAGAAATTGCTCTAGAAGTTATTATTTTAGATCCATCATCTCCCTTGCTGCAATATTGGCTCTGAAAACCAGCTGATCCTCCTGTAACATCTATTTTATTTCTTAAATCATCTTCATTAGTTCCTAATAAACTAAGATAGCTTATTGAGACAAAACCTCCACCACCACCACCACCACAGTGTGTTGTTTCACGGTTACTACCTTTTCCACCTTTTGTTTGTATTATGTAAGTTGGATCTACAGATAAGGTACTTGCATCTATTATTATTTTACCTCCACTTCCACCACCAGCAGGGTATGTTTTTTGCCCACCATTTCCACCATTTGCAACCAAACTTCCTTTTATTATAACAGAAGTTGCTTCTATTTTAATAGACCCCCCACCATCTCCTCCATCACTATATGATGTTTGTTTTGGGTCAGATACACATGATGTGCTGTACCTTGGATCACCCCCTCCACTACCATAAGCTGCACTTGTTGTTGAGCTTGGATTTCCCTTTGTTATCTTGTCATTATCCCCATTACAACCGCCCGTACAACCAAATCCACCTTTTCCATAAAACCCACCCCCTCCACAAGATGTTTCTCCACAACATGCATTTGTATAGCCATCTTCCCTTGTTCCATGGGGGTAACCCTTATAATTTGCATTTATGGTGCTTGAAGAATCCAATGTAAATTTATCTGATTTAACATTAACATTTCCTTCTATTTTTCCATTACCATTTATTGTGACCTCAGAAGTTACGTCAATGATACAAGTTGTTTCACTTGGTGTGATTAATGTTCCCTGAATTATTAATGAATTTGTCAAATCAGATAAACTAGGAATGCTTTTTATATCCCCATTGCAAGAAATTGTTTCTCCTGAACCAATTGTACATATTCCAAAATTACAAGTTACAGCATCGACATTATTTACATAAATTATTGAAATTAATATTATTAATAATAAAATTAGCTTTTTGATAGTTTCACCCTCTTTTTTGATAATTTAAATAGTAAAATGAAGTTTAAATATTTTGTTATTTCATAAATTATTATCGTAAAAGTAAGGTTTAAATACAAACAATAGTTATTTAATTCTTGAGAAAAATGCTTAACTTTAACAAAAGAGGTAATTTATTTAAGAAGGCTGAATCTAAACCGCTTCTAATATTGTTTTTTAGCATCTCTTTTATACTTATAGTCTTAGCTTTATCTGGAAAAAATAATAATTTGATTACAGGAAATGTTGTTCTTGGTCCAAATAATCCTGGGACTGTTGTGGATGATGCAAGTATTGGAACTGCTGTTTGGGCGAATGGAAGTTTAAACAATGCAAAAATTTCTGATAATAGCTGGGCTTTTTGCGGAACTTCAAGTGGTGGAACATGTCATTATCTAAAAACAACTAACTTTGGTTTTAATGTTCCAGGTAATTCGATAGTTAATGGGGTTGTAGTTGAAGTTAAGAAAAAAGCAAATTTGGATACTCCCGCTTCACATATTGTTGATAATTCTATAAAATTAGTTAGAAACAATAATGTAGTCGGAAGTGAAAGAGTAACAGACACAACAACATACTGGTCAATATCTGGTGCTTATTTTAGTTATGGTGGAAGTACAGATACTTGGGGCTTAAGTGATTTAACTTACTCAGATGTAAACTCTGCAAATTTTGGAGTAGCTTTTTCTTCTCAAAATTCAGGAAATGTTTTAGCTAACGTAGATCATATTAGAATAACAGTTTATTATACTGAACCAACAATACCAAACGCACCCTCTAATTTAGTTGCAACTTCAGTTTCAAGTTCTCAAATAGATTTAACTTGGACAGATAATTCAAATAATGAAGATGGTTTTAGAATTGAGAGAGCGACCGGGGCTACATCTCCTGATATTTTTTCACAAATAGCTTCTGTCGGAGCAAATGTAGCACAGTATCCGAGTTCTGGATTAAGTTCAAACACAAGATACTGGTATAGGGTTTATTCTTATAATGTTGCGGGAAACTCAATTTATTCTAATACTGCAGATGCAACAACACAACAACAACCAATTCCTGTTGTAACATTAAATAGTCCTCAAAACAGTTACACTTCTCCTTCTACGAGTGTAAACTTTAGTTGTTCTTCAACAATTTCATCTGGGTCTTTAACTTCAATTGCATTATACGGAAACTGGGAAGGGGGTTGGAGTTTAAAAGATACTCAAACAATTTCTGGGGTTAGCGGTTCTGGCTCATTTAATGAAACGATTTCTTTAAATGGAAATTATAATTGGAATTGCCAATCTTGTGCGTCTAGCTTATGCAGTTTTGCTGCAAGTAATTTTACACTTACAGTACAACAACAAACTCCAGGTGCACCAACAGTTACTTTTGTCTCACCAACCCCTAGCAACGGAGCAACACAAGAAAATACCTCTGTTTACATTAATACAACTGTGACAGATTTAGTTAGTAATATTAATAATTGTACATTAACATGGAATAATGTTGATACTCCAATGACATTAATTGGAAATGGATTAAGTGTTAACTGTTTCTTAGAAAAAACTAGTTTGGCTACTGGAACCCATACATATACTGTTAAAGCAACAAACTCTGCTGGTTTAACTGGAAACTCAGAATCAAGAACAATTACAATTGGAGATGAGGATAATACTACATTACCCCCTCCAGATGGACAAACTTGTCTTGAAAGTTGGAGTTGTGGTAATTGGGAAGAATGTTTAGATGGAATGCAAACTAGAACCTGTACAGATAGTACAAATTGTGGAACTTTCTTGTACAAACCAAGTACACAAAGTTCTTGCGGTGATAATTTAGTTTCTTCTTTTGATTTAGCAATGAACATTCCAGATAGAAATAAATTTGTTATTCCAGATTCTGATGTATATTCTATTCTTGAGATAACTACAAGTGAAGAAAATGATTTTAATGTTAATGTTAATTATATCATCGAGAATTCTAACGGGGAAGCTATTATTGATGTTGTTGATGATTTAGAATTAAAAGGAAGTACAAGAGTAAATAAATGGTTAAAGGCTCCAGAAGAAGAGGGATCTTATACTTTAAAAGTTTATTTAAGATCTAGCGGAGCTGAGAAGCAAGTACAAGATACTTTTGAAGTTGTTCCTTTAAATTCAAGTGTTAATGGAATGTCTAATATTTTAACAGCTGTTCTTGTTTTGGTATTTATCGCAGTTATTGCAGCCGGAATGTTAGGAATAAGGTTATCAAGAAAAGAACCAGAAAAAGATAAAACTAAAAAAGAAACTTCAAATCTAAAAACTAATAAAAAATAAAGTTTAAATACTATAAACTATTTTAATTTAAAATGGAAAAAAGAGGGCAAGCAGCAACAGAATTTTTAACAACTTACGGTTGGATGATATTAATTTTAATTATTGTTGTAGCTGCTCTTGGTGCTTTTAATATATTCAAACCAAATCTTCCAAATAAATGCGACTCGGCGGAGCCTATCTTTTGTTCTGACGTTAAGTTATCCTCTATTTCAGGCCCCCCTTCATATGGTGATTTAAGGATAGTTTTAAGTGCAAGCGGGACTTCAATAAAGAACCCTCCAGATTTGCGTGCTAAAGCAACACAAGCAAACATAACTTCTCCGCAAAATCTTGGTTGCACTGTAGTAACTACCTCAGATGCCGATGTTATTCCTACAGATACACAGAAAATAATAGCAGCACAATGTAATGGTTTGAGCACAAGTAATAAAGGCAAGAGATTTACAGGTACAGCAACTGTTGTTTATTATTTACGAGAAACTGAAAATCTCGCAAATCCAGTCCAACATACAAAAGAAATAACCTTCTCTGGCACCATAGAATAGTAATATTTATATACTAGTTAAAATAAGGTTTATATATCAAGTTTAATAAATTAATGAGGTGATCATAATAATGGTAAAAAGAAGAAATAAAAAAGCTCAGGCAGCCATGGAGTTTTTAACAACTTATGGTTGGGCGATTCTTATATTGTTAATTGTTATTGTGGCTTTAGCAAATTTGGGTGTGTTTAAAGCTAAAGGTACTGTAAGTGCTTGTATTCCTATAGCACCATTCTCTGGTTGTGATGTGAACTTAGCTTTAGCAGGGGTTGGTAATGAAGTAGGTGTTGCAATTAGCACAGCAGACACTTTGACACCTGTCCAGTTAATCTCTATAAATGGTTTAACTATACAGGGAGCTGGAGATACATGTACATTAGCAGGTCCAGTGGCTATCTCGATAAACCAAGCAACAGGTAAAGGATCAAATACATTTGCTTGTACTGATGCTCCTTTAACAGGTACTGTAGGGGATGATTACAAAGCAAATATTGTAGTCTCGTATATAGGTACAACTGGATTATCAAAACAAGTAACAATGCAAGTTCAAGGTAAACTTGTTTAATTTTTTCTTTTTTCTTTTTTTAATAAACTTTAAAAATAGCTAAATCTCTGATTGATTAAATGAAGTACAAAATTTATTCTAATATCTTTCAATTATGCTGGGGTTTAAGATTTCACAGAAAACTAAAAGAAGATGAAGCTGTAATTTTAAAACCATCTAAAGAAATGCCTATTAGATTAAGTATGTTCTTTGTTTTCTCTCCAATAACAGCATTATGGGTTGATAAGAATAACATTATAACACATGTAGAAAACTTAAGGCCATTTACATATTCTAAAAAGAAAAAAGCTTTATATATGGTTGAATTGCCTTTAACTAACAAATATAAGGTAGGAATGAGATTTAAAATAGAATGAAAAAGAAAAAAAACTCAAAATTATTATTCGGTAGTTTAAAAGGTAAGATGAAACCCCTTACCACAAAAGAAAGAGACGAGATGTGGAGAGACGAAAATAGAGGAATATAAAATGATAGAAGTAATCCCAGTTGGCGGTTATAATGAAGTTGGCAAAAACATGACTGCTATAAAAATAGATGATGAAATTCTAATTCTTGATATGGGGTTGTATCTCCCCGCTGTTTTAGGTTATGAAGAAGGGGATCCTAGAGATTTAGATACACAACAATTAATCAAAATTGGAGCTATTCCAAATGATGAAATATTAAGAAAGGAAAAGGATAAAGTTAAAGCAATAATTATAAGCCATTGTCATTTAGATCATTGTTTACACCCAAATACATATGTTCAGCTAGGAAATGGGGAAATTGAAACAATAGAAAATATTAATATAAATTCAAAGGTAGGAGCAATATATTTCAAGTCTTTAAAATATGATCCTGCATTGTGCAAAAGAAAAGAGATACTAAACGCACCAAAAGACATACTAGAAATAAAAACTAAAACTAAAAGAGTAAAAGCAACTCAGAATCATAAGTTTTTTGTTTTAAAAGATAATTTTGATATAGTTGAGAAAAAAGCTTCTGAATTAAAAGAAAAAGATTTAATAGCCACCTGTAAAAAAATAGCTTTTGAAGGTAAACAACAATATTTTGGAAACAAGTCTGTTGTAGGTGTAGCTAATAAAATTGAATTCCCAAAAAAGACATCTAAAGAATTATGCCAATTTTTAGGTTATGTTCTTGGAGATGGAAACCCGACTAAAAAAGATAGGACTGAAAAGCACGTTTATCTTAGATGTACGGATAAAGATATAGGAAATCTTAAAATTTATAAGAAAATTGGTGAAAAATTATTTTCTATAAAGGGCAGTATAAAACCACGATCTGCAAACAAAAATTCCAGGAATAGATTAATTTTTTCTTCACCTTTACTTACAAAATTTATAGATTCTATAAGTGTAGACATTTTAAATAATAGCCCTAAAAGAAAGATACCTAAAATATTACATAAAACTTCAAATAAAGAAGTAGCTGGGTTTTTAAGAGGGTTGTATGACGCAGAGGGGTCTGTAAGAAATCATTCTATTGTTTTAACATCTACTAGCGAGAACATAATATTTGTTTCTCAAATGTTACTCTTAAGATTCGGAATTTACTCTCATATTTACCAAGACAGCATTACATCTGCGGGAAATAAAGCCTATCAACTTGTAATTTATTATCCAAAATCTATAAAAAAATTTTATAGAACAATCAATTTTGATAGCAAAATAAAGAAAAAAGATATAAAAATTTTAATAAAAAAAATTGGTGGGGGTGTTGGTGAGGGAATTGAACTTTACCCATTAAATGGATTTTTAGGGGAGATGTTAAAATTATTTAATTGGAAAAGATCTGATTTAGTAAAAAGGAAATTCAGCTATCAGCACTATTTATGCGGCAAACATTTGATAAGCAAGGATGGTTTAGAAAAATTATTTAAAATAATTAAAAAAGAAAGCAAAAAGTTGAGAAGCGATCTAAAAACTAGCTTAAACCATAATATAAAATATATAAAAAATTTGATTAACTCAGATATTTTATTTGAGCCGATCACAAAAATTAATAAAATTAAAGCGGATTGTGATAAAGTTATAGATATTACTATTCCAGGTCATTCTAATTTTATTGCAAACGGAATGATTGTCCATAACAGTGGAGCAGTTCCATATCTAGGATTTCATTATAATTGTCCAATAATTGGAACACCTTACACCTTAGAAGTCCTAAAAAATATTCTAGAAGAGCATCATTCATCTTTAACTAAAAAATTTAAAAAACTAAATTATAATTCTAGTTTAAAAATCTCAGATAATATAAAATTAGAATTTTTTCCAATAACACATTCTACTTTACAAACGGTTTTAGTTGTCATTCATACTAAATATGGAAATATTATTTATGCTAATGACTTTAAGTTAGACAATCACCCTGTCTTAGGGCAAAAACCAAATTATGAAAAATTAAAAAAACTAAGTGATAATTGTTTGCTATTAATTATGGATTCTTTATACTCGAACTTAGATGCAAAAACTCCATCTGAAAAAGTTGCGAGGGAAATGTTAAAAGATGTTCTAGTTGGAGTTCAAAATGAAGGGAGTGCTATTATTGTAACAACATTTTCAAGCCATATTGCTCGTCTAAAAAGTATAGTTGAATTTGGAAGAATCTTAAAGAGAAAAATTGTTTTTTTAGGAAGAAGCTTGTCTAATTATGTTGGATCTGCTCAAAAATTAAATTTAATTAATTTTGGAAAAGAAGTAGAGATCATAGGTTATAGGGGAGATGTTAAACGTAAGTTAGTTGATATACAAAAACACGGAAGAGAGAAATATCTAATCGTATGTACTGGTAATCAAGGAGAGCCAGACGCTGTTTTATCAAGGATGGCTAGAAAGGATCTTCCATTTGAATTTCTTCCAAACGATATTGTTATCTTTTCTTGCAGAACAATTCCAACTGAGATGACAATCAAAAACCGTGATATTTTAGAAAAAAAATTAAAACAAAAACATGTAAGAATTTTTACTAATATCCATACTTCAGGTCACGCCAGTCGTGAAGATCATCGAGATATGATAAATTTATTAAAGCCAAAAAATATTATTCCAACACATGGTGATAAGAAGATAACTAAAGGACTAGAAACTTTGGCTGAAGAAATGGGTTATGAACTTGGTAAGAATGTTCATTTATTATCGGATAATAAAGCTATAAAAATTAATTAAAAACAAAACATATATAAACTAATTAAGTTAAACTATATTAAGGTGATATCGTGAAAAAAAGTTTAATTATCTTAAGCTCATTTTTACTTATGACATTATTTTTAATAGGTTCTTGTACAAACGAAGAACCCATTGGAGCAAAACGTGGTGGAGAGGTTCAGCCAATTGATGGAAATCCAGGTGGCGTTCCAAGCGGAGATACAACAAAACCAACTGTAAGCTTACTCGAACCATTACCTTTTAAGGAATTTATACCTAATGAGCGAATTCAGTTTACTTGTCGTGCTGTTGATAATGTTGGATTAAATAAGGTTGAATTATGGATAACTGGTCCTGGATATTCAAGCTTCCAAAAAGTGGACTCAAGATTTGTTACAGGGACAAGTGGGAATGCTGTTTTTGCAAAACAATTTACTAATTTAGGAAATTATGGTTGGAATTGTCGTGCTTATGATACAAGTAATAATTATGCTTATGCTCCAGAAACTTTAAGCTTTAAGGTAACTACTACTCCATCAGAAACTTGTAGAGATACAGATAATGGGAAGATTTATACTGTTGCAGGAACAACTACAGGAATCTCAACTTGGAATGGAGAACTTGTGTCTATCTTAGATTATTGTAATTTCTCGCCCTTGAAACCAGATGAGCAATTTGTTAATGAGTTTTATTGTAATTCAGAGGATAAGGTTGCTCAAGATACGATTCTTTGTTCTGGTGGCTGTAAAGATGGCGCCTGTATTCTTGGAGGAGGCGTTCAACTTGGACCAGATGTTACAATAGAAGGCCTTTCTAATGTTGATTTAACTAGCGGTTCTGGGTACCTAGGATTAACTAACGCCAATACGATTTATATGTGGTCTGAAAAAGAAGATGCAATAAAACTGTCATTTGGTGATCAACAAATTTTAACAAAAAAAGTTTGGATAACAAATAAACCAACTGATTCTAATTATGATATAATCTTTTATGAAGACCCTGCAAACTCGCACAAAATAACCTTTGGATTTGAAGTAAAAACTAATAAGAACTCTTAACCACCTTTAAACTGCAACATCGAGGTTGTACTTTCTTCAATCACATCGCCTTTTAAAGCATCTATTTTTACATTAATTAAATTAAAATCACTTCCCAATAAACTAACATTCCACAATAATTTTCCCAGATATTGCAAAATAAATATCTTCT
>Ga0209541_10001761_pt1 | contig 42307 bp, 35 predicted proteins | sample RifCSPlowO2_01_FD_184027 | JGI IMG/M metagenome (GOLD analysis project Ga0209541, IMG submission 184027) | Groundwater microbial communities from Rifle, Colorado - Rifle CSP2_plank lowO2_0.1 (SPAdes) (version 2) | ecosystem: Environmental > Aquatic > Deep subsurface > Groundwater | place...
AGCCAGTAATCAAGCAGGTGTAGCGAGAGGTTATTTTGACTGTGCTAGAGTAGAGGAAATAAATTCCCATCTCGGTTCCTTACTTAAAGCCAAGGGAATCATTTTAGACAACTGGCAATATTGTCCCGATGTAGATTCAGTCTATGCCGAATTGAAAAAGAATGAATTGAAACTAAATCTAAATTATGTTAAAGATAAACCTAAACGTAAACCTAATACCGACATGGTTATTGATGGGTTGAAAGCATTGAAGCGGGAGATGAGCGAATTTGCTCATGTGGTGGTAATAGGAGATCGTGAGGAGGATAAAATCCTTGCTGATAATCTGAAAGTGAAATTCGTGGATGTGAAAGAAAAGAAGTATGAAGAGATGAAGATGCAGTTCTCTTAAAGTTATAATACATTTTAAGCAACCACCATGGTTTTATGGTTCTGTAAATTTTGAATAATCATAGTAAGATAAATAATTAAAAAACGATCACTAGAATTTTTTAAAGCATATTGTTCTGATTCTTTGAGTAATTTATCTCTAGTATCCATTATATAAGTTACATAATCTTTATCGTTTACTTTATGAATAGAATTATTGAAGTAATTTTGTACCTCATCATAAATGGTTAAGAATCCAGCACTTACTTTTTCAATATTGCTCTTATCAAATGAGCGATAAAGCCAATATAAAAAACTAGCATTATACTCTGCTAACTGAATAATGAAATAATCTTCAAATGCAAGGGATAATATACTTTCTTTTAATTGAAGATAAACCATATTGCGATATTTCCAGCAGTCATCGCGCAGGGTTCTAATTTCATCTTCTTTACCTTTAATACCTTCTTTGAGATATTCTCTTACTACAATAAACTCCGTTTTAATAATATTTATTACTTTACTCATCATCTCATTAGTATTAATAGATATTTCTCTAACAACATTCTTCACCAAACATCCTTTATCACTTTGCTCAATAATTTCAAAACCTTGCAAAGCAGTACATATAATCTGAATAGAATATAGACATTTAGGATTATTGTAAGTGATTCTAATTGAATTATAACTTTCTCGGTATAACTTACCTAAAATATTTCTAATTTCAGAATAATTATTATGAGAAAAATGAATGTCCGTATGTTTATCTTCTCTTTTTTTTTCTTTTTCGGTGATTATTAACCTGTTTTCTGCTTCAACGATGTGGACACTATCCCCTTTACGTAGCTGTTGTTTATCCAGCCAAGGTTTAGGAAGACTAACCATCAAAGTTGAAGCCCCATGTTGTACTAGTTGTCGTTCCATTATTCTACCAAAAGATAGTTATTATAAAAACCTTTCTAAAAGTTTACATATTTTTAACATTGTATACAACTTACACTTAATGTTTAAATAAGAGTTAACTTCTTGAAAGTAGATACCCAGTTAGGTAACGGTGAAAGAACGAGGATACATAACATTTAAATGAGGACATTAGGGAGGGATTTAACATGACCATCAAATCAGTAGCCTTCGATTTAGAAGGAACAGTTATCGACGTAGAATTTGCCCATCACCAGGCACATATTTCTGCAGCCAAGGATGTAGGAGTTACTTTAACCGTAGATGATTGCTTTGCTCAGCTACCTCATTTTATTGGCGGACCAGATGAAGAAGTGGCTAAAGAAATTGCCGGACTTGCCCATCAGAAATATGGAACCACAGTAGATTTTAATGAAGTATTAGCTGGAAAGCGAGGACATTATGAACGTTTATTGACAGAACTTACTATTCAACCAAGAGAAGGATTTACGGGTTTTTTCACTGCTGTAAGAGATATGGGGTTAAAATATACTATTGGTTCTCTAACCAACGAAGAACAAGCCAGAGTTCTATTAACTAGAGGAGGACTTTATGACTTATTTAGTCCGGAACAAATAGTACTCAGAGAACATGTTCAAAAACCAAAACCCGCTCCAGATGTGTGGATAGAAACAGCCAGAAGAGCAGAAGTTGATACTAGTGATCAGCTTGTTTTTGAGGACTCACCTAAAGGCATAAAAGGAGCCATAGAAGTGGGAGCTTATTGCGTAGGTATGCCCGTTTATAATAGAGCAGATGCCATTGCCGCTTTAGTTACTGCCGGCGCAAGAAGAATTTTTCATAGATGGGATGAGATAAATCCTCAAGCTTTATTAGATAATGTTAACCGCGAGCGGTCATATAAATAAATAGCAATAATTTAAAAATATAGTTAATACACTAAATATTCGAATATTTAAATGTGTTAACTATATATGAAAGCAATAACTATTTGTTTGATTATTTATTGCTTTCAGTATAACCCTTAAACAATCATACCCATGGAATTAACCCAACTAGTAAGAGAAGGATTTGAACTGTATCGAGGTTTAAATGATACTCATCCTTTGATGGGCTCAATTACTACGGCCATGGCCGTTTTTCCTCTGGCAGATATTGTTTCGCAATACATTACAGATAAAAGAGTTGATTGGAAAAAAGTGAGATACACTGCTGCTCTTTCACCCCTTTATGGCACGGGAATTTATGGTTGTGTTCAATCGGGAGATTTAATCAAAGACCACGTTTCGGAAAATCCTTTAGCTCGAGCAGCATTAGGGCCTAATTTATGGGGTAACGTTCATAATGCTTTCTTCTTTATCAATAATACGATAGGAGAACAATCAGGATACGATTTAGGGGCATTAGTTAATCATTACCGTAAAACTTTTGTTAGTAGCACCCCTTTTCATAACATTGCTGAAACGATTAAAAAACATGTTCCGGGAAGAGAATATCTTAATGCTTTTATTGGTTCGGTTACTTTTTGGAACGGATTTCAAGCGATTAATTATGCCTATATCCCACCGGAATTGCAAACACCAACCACTTTAGGAGTAGCTTTTGTCTGGACAGTAGCGTTGTCAACATGGTCTTTAAGAGGAAGAAGAAGACTTTCAGCTGAATTTCCAACCTCACCAACCCCAGTTCCATAACCTTTAAAACCATTATAATTGTTCTCAATTCATGACCACAGTAGCAGTTATTGGTAGTAATTCTTTCAGCGGAAGCCATTTTGTGGATTACTTGTTAGAAAAAACTAATTATAACATCATCGGACTAAGTCGTTCAACAGAAAAAAATGCTGCTTTTCTTCAATACAAAAAAAGAAATTCTCCCCGATTTCAATTTCAGCAATTAAATCTTAATACGGATGTAGCCAAAATAATGGAATTTTTCGATAAAATCCAGCCAGCATACGTAGTAAATTTTGCTGCGCAGAGTGAGGTTGCTCCTAGCTGGAATAATCCCACTCATTGGTATCAAACTAATGTGGTTTCTCTGGTCAATCTACTTTCCCAGCTCAAAGATCGTAAATATCTTTTGAAATATGTCCATGCTTCCACTCCCGAAGTTTATGGCACTACTTCAGGAAAAGTTACAGAAAATATTATTTACAGCCCCAGCACACCCTATGCTGCATCAAAAGCAGCAGCAGACTTGTTTATAATGATGTTAGTGAAGAATTTCAATTTCCCTGCAGCCTTAACCAGAGTAGCAAATATATACGGTCCAGGACAGCAATTATACAAAATCATCCCTCGTTCAGTTATGTACATTAAAATGGGCAAGAAAATTCCCCTCCATGGTGGAGGAAGATCGGTGAGAGCTTTTATTCATGCTCAAGATGCTTCAGATTGTGTGTTAAAAATTATGGAACATGCTAAGCCGGGAGATATTTATCATATTTCTCAATCAGAATTTGTAGAGATTAGAGAATTGGTGCAAAGGATTTGCGACAAAATGAAAGTTAAATTTGAAGATGCCACTTTGATTACTGAAGACAGAATGGGCAAGGATGCTGCCTATGTTCTAGATTCGACTAAAGCTAAAATAGATTTGGGATGGAAACCAGAAATTACTTTGGATCAGGGAATTAATGAAGTCATCGAATGGGTTAATAGAGAGTGGGATGTTCTTAAGAATGAAACTTTGGAATATGTACATAAGGAATAGTTGAGAACATAGTAGTAAGTTCTATTTTTTGCTTCTTGATTTAGAACACTAATCCAATACTTTTATAAAGCATTTTAATCATTTTAACCAATAATTAAACAGAAATAAAATACCTAAATAAACACCAGAATGACGTGACAAAAATGGATTTTTCAGAATTAAAACTTATCACCAATCGTATGCGAGGAAGCCTTATCGAAATGTCCCACAGAGCTAAAGGGGCCCATCTTGGTTCATCCCTTTCCTGCGTCGATATCCTTGCTGTTTTATATTGGAATATTTTGAACCTCGACCCTAAAAATCCAACAGATCCAATAAGAGATAGATTCATTCTCAGTAAAGGTCATGCTGCTGCTGCGCTTTATACTACATTAGCCTATCGAGGATTTTTTCCTATTGAACTTTTAGAAACTTATGGAAAAACTGGAAGTTGTCTTCCTGAACATCCTGGACGATTTTGTGTTCCAGGAGTGGAAGTAGCAACTGGTTCTTTGGGACACGGACTACCAATTGGTTTGGGAATGGCCACTGCAGCTAGAATTAAAAAATATCCTTTTCGCGTCTTTGTGTTGATGAGTGATGGAGAGTGTAATGAAGGATCGGTATGGGAAGCAGCTATGTTAGCAGCTTCTACTAAAACAGATAATCTTATTGCTTTTATTGATTACAATAAATGGCAGGCAACCGGAAGAAGTAAAGAAATAATGGCTCTAGAACCATTGAAACAAAAGTGGGAAAGTTTTGGTTGGGATGCATACGAAATCAACGGTAACGATTTAGAAAGTATTTATTATACTATTAAAAGTGCAATTTCAAACACTGGAAAACCTAAAATAATTATAGCTAATACCATTAAAGGAAAAGGTGTTTCTTTTATGGAAGATGATAATAATTGGCATTATCGTATTCCTAATGAAGAAGAAGTGATAAAAAGTAAAATGGAGTTGGGATTGTGAGAAACGCTTTTGCAGAAGAATTAACAAACTTAGCCAAAGAGAACGAATCTATTTTCCTATTATCTGGAGATATAGGCAATAAATTATTTGATAAATATAAAGAAAATGATGCCTCTCGTTTTCTAAATTGCGGAGTTGCAGAACAAAATATGATGAGTATGTCCGCTGGAATGGCTTCTGTTGGAATGAAACCAATAGTATACACCATTACTTCTTTCCTTACTGCCCGTTGCTGGGAGCAAATTAAAGTAGATATAGGATATAACAAACTTCCTGTCATTATTGTGGGAGTTGGTGGAGGATTGTCCTATGCCGAACTAGGTCCAACACATCACTCCTGTGAAGATATTGGCTTATTGAAGTTAATTCCTAACATGACTATCCTTTGTCCTGGTGATGCTTATGAAGTAAGAGCTTTACTAAGAGCAGCACTAAAACATGACGGACCAATCTTCATGCGTATCGGCAAAAAAGGAGAACCCTTAGTGCATCAGTCCATCCCAGAAATAACTATCGGAAAGAGTTTGGTAGTTAAAGAAGGAAACGAAGTATGCTTATTGAGTGTCGGAAATATGCTCCCTTCAGTGATGAAAGCAGCCGAAATTCTTAATGCAAAAGGGATATCGACACAAGTAGTTAGTGTTCATACGGTAAAACCATTAGATCGAGAATCACTTCAAAAATATTTTTCAGAATTTAAAATAGTGGCTACCGTAGAAGAACATAATATTATCGGTGGATTAGGCAGCAGTATCGCTGAATGGTTAATTAATACCCCTTCATCGAAAGCAAAATTGATTTGTATGGGTCTGCCAGATTTGTTCCATGAAAGCTTGCACCAAGAATCAGCACGTGAAAAATATAATTTAACTCCCGAATCCATCGCTGAACGAATTATTAATTTTGGGAATAATTAAATGAGTATTTTTAGTTAATACTCTAAAAAAGATAAAAACACTAATTTAAAAAATGATAATAGGAATAGATTTTGATAACACCATAGTGGATTATGATGTGCTTTTCTATAACTTGGCTCTGGAAAAAGGTCTGATTCCAAAAGAGTTGCCCCAAACTAAAAGCCAAGTGAGAGATTTTCTTAGAAAAGCTGGAAAAGAACCATTGTGGACAGAAATGCAAGGAGAAGCATATGGATCACGTATAGTGGGGGCTTCCCCTTTTCCCGGAGTGTTAGAGTTCTTAAAACAATGTAAAGACAATAACCTTACCGTATATATTATCAGCCATAAAACGTTGTACCCTTTTTTGGGAGAAAAACATAATCTTCATCAAGCGGCGCAATTATGGTTAGAAAGACATTCATTTTATGATCGGGAAAAAACAAATTTAACTAAAGAGAAAGTATTCTTGGAATTAACTAAAGAAGATAAAATAAAACGTATAGCAGAACGTGACTGCACCGTGTTTATTGACGACCTCTCCGAATTTCTGCTGGAAAAAGACTTTCCTAAAACAGTTAAACGCATATTATTTAATCCTCAACGAAATGATAAAAACCAATTAATTTCAGAAAAATATGTTGGGGGGGGCAGCAAGGAGAATAATAAGTTAGAAGTAGTGTCTTCTTGGAAAGAAATAAGTTCAAAATTATTAAATATGCAAGAAAATGTTCCGGACGATGTGTGTTTGGAAGTTCAAAAGTTTTTAGATGAGAAAAATATCCCTAGACCATACACCATTACTTCAGAAAAAGGAGGAAGGAATAGCAAAATTTATTGTGTTCATACTCGGCAAGGGAAATTTTGTTTAAAATCCTATTTTCAGCATGAAATGGATAAAAGACCCAGGATGGAAAATGAGTTCTTGTTTAGCACTTTCGCCTGGAACGCGGGAATAGGATCCATCCCTCAACCCATATATAAAAATGAGCAATTAAAACTAGCCATTTATGATTACATTGATGGAATTAAAATAACTTCCAAGAACCTTACTCCAGAAATAATTGATCAAGCCGGAAAATTTATCATCGACCTAAATCAGCATAAAAATAATGATGAAGCGCAAAAAATCCCCTTTGCTTCGGAAGCTTGTTTATCGCTTCAGGATCATTTATCTTGTGTAGAAAAAAGATTAGATCGTTTAAACAGTATAGTGATCAATGATAATGTTGATGAAAAAGCCCTAACTTTTATAAAAAATAAACTCAAACCAGAATGGGAGAAAATAAAAAAACAAGTGGAAAAAGAGATAGTTAGAAATGGATGGAAAATGGAAGAAGTATTACCTCCCACTGAAAGATGCTTATCGCCTTCCGATTTTGGATTTCATAATGCTTTACAAAAAGACGACGGAACAATATATTTTCTTGACTTTGAATACGCTGGTTGGGATGACCCGGTCAAGCTAATTTGTGACTTTTTCTGCCAACCACAGATACCAGTCCCTATAGATTATTTTGACCATTTCTCAGAGAAAGTCTCTTCCCTAGTAGCTAAGCCAGAAAAAGTAAAATTAAGAGCAAAAATTCTTCTTCCAGTGCATAAGATTAAATGGTGTTGTATAATGCTTAATGAATTTTTGGAAGAAGTTCGCCAGCGTCGCTGCTTTTCAATAGAAATTAATGACTATGAAGAATACAAAGCCAAGCAATTGCAAAAATCGGAAAAATATCTTCAGGATATTTCTGGATTCAATGGTGTAAATAATAGTAAAAGATGTATTAAGCCGTAGTAAAAATCATAAAGGAAAGGTATAAAAAAGAACAGAGGAAAAACAGTATATGAAACAATTATTGAATTTTGTATCGGGACTGCACACTAAAACTAAGCGTAATTACATTGAAAGGATGAACGACCAAAAAATAGAATGTATGACTATGGCTAAAAAATATGGGCAAGAATATTGGGATGGGGAAAGGAAATATGGGTATGGAGGATATAGGTATATGCCTGGACGTTGGGAGCCGGTAGCGAAAAAATTGATTGAAAAATATCACCTACCAGATAATGCTAAAATATTAGATGTGGGCTGTGGCAAAGGATTTTTGTTATTCGAACTGAAAAAGCTACTCCCCCACTGTACTATAAAAGGATTAGATATTTCCAGTTATGCAATAGATAATGCTAAAGAAGAAATTAAAAATTATTTGTTTATTCATAATGCAAAAGACCCCTATCATTTTGAAGATCAAGAATTTGATTTAGTCATTTCCATCACTACTCTTCATAACTTAAAGATTAATGATCTAAAATCAGCATTAGGAGAGATAGAAAGGGTAGGCAAGAATAAATATTTAGTGGTGGAAAGCTTTAGAAATGATGAAGAACTGTTTAACTTAGAATGCTGGGCTTTAACTTGCCAGGCTTTCTTCTCCCCAGAAGAATGGATATGGATCTTCGACCAGTTCGGGTATAGAGGGGATTATGAATTCATATATTTCGATTAAAGATTTAAGTTAAAAATAAAAAGATAAAACTAAAATGCCCATATATAACAAAAAGTAGTAAAATAGTATATACTGAAAAAAAATAGGAGATGAACATAAACAAAATGAAAGCAGCAATATTAGTGGAACAGAACCAACCTTTAGTGATAGATGATGTCACCTTGCCCGAAGAATTAAAATATGGTCAAGTACTAGTTAAGATTTATTATACCACTATCTGCGGTAGCCAATTAGGAGAAATTGACGGAGTAAAAGGACCGGATAAATACCTCCCCCATTTATTAGGACACGAAGGAAGCGGAGTAGTAGAAAAGTGCGGCGAAGGGATAACCACAGTAAAACCAGGCGATCACGTAGTTCTCCATTGGCGCGAAGGAAAGGGAATACAATCTCCCACTCCCCATTATAAGTGGAAAGAGAAGTTGGTTAATGCCGGATCTATCACTACTTTTAATGAATATGCTCTTGTTTCGGAAAACAGGCTTACTCCTATCGACAAAGCTTTTGATATGAAAATAGCTTCATTATACGGTTGTGCCATTACTACTGGTTTTGGTGTAATCAACAATAATGCTCACTTAAAAAGCGGAGAATCCATAATCGTTTTTGGAGCGGGCGGAGTTGGTGCAGCAATTATATTAGCCGCATCCTGTGCTTCGGCTTATCCCATCATAGCAATAGATATAAATGATTTTAAATTAGATCAAGCGCGAAAATTTGGAGCTACACACACCATTAATTCCATGAAATTAAGCCCAAATCAAAATATTCAGGAAAAGATAAGAGAAATATTACCGCAAGGAGTAGATGTAATTGTAGAAACTACTGGAATCAAAGCAGTGAGAGAATTAGCCTACGAATTAACCAATAACACTGGCAGAACTATCATGGTAGGAGTACCTAAAAATGGAGAAAAGATGAACTTAGATACTTTACCTTTACACTTTACTAAAAAGATTACTGGATCACATGGGGGAAAAGCTAATCCCACCTATGATATTCCTAGATTGATTAGATTACAGCAAAACGGTGCTTTTGATTTGACAGAAATGATTACTAAAGAATTTTCTTTGGATCAAATCAATGAAGCCATCCAACTGGTTAGAAAAGGAGACGTTATTCGCTGTGTTATTAAGATGGCGTAATAATCAAGATATAATCAAGTTATTAACTCTTTAAAAAATAAGAATAATAGAAAAATGGATATAACGAATAATGCAAGGGAACAGGAAAAAACTAAAAGAGTACTCATTTTAGGCAGTAGTGGTTTTATGGGTAACCGCCTTAAAGAATTTTTTCAACAAAATTATCCTGATATAGAGATAATCGGAAAGTCATCTAACAACGTAGATTTAACAAAAATTGAAGAAGTGTTCAATTTAAAAGATTTGTTCGACCAAAATACTGTGGTAATCATGTGTTCAGGAATCAAGTCTAATTATGGCAATGATATAGAATCGTATGCCAAGAATGTAGCCATGGCAGAAAATGTGAGTAAAATCTTATTGATAAATCCGGTTAAAAAATTTATTTTCTTCAGCTCGATTGCAGTATATGGTGTAGATAATAATGACACTAAAATTTCAGAACAAACTCCCGCCCATCCTGATACTTATTATGGTCTTTCTAAATTTGTTTCTGAAAGAATATTATCTCTTGCTTTATCTAAGCAAAGTGAATTATCCAAGCATACCAAATGTTCTTTAGTTATATTGAGAATACCCACCATTTACGGCCCTGGTGAGAAAATAAGAGCACATACTCCTTCCGGATTTTTAAGTACATATTTAAACGACGAAGAAATTACTCTTTGGGGCGATGGTTCGGAGTTAAGAGAATTTTTGTTTTTGGAAGATTTGGTAAAAATAGTTGATGCTTTTGTTTTTAATAATTTCAAAGGCATTATTAATCCGAGCAGCGGTAAAAGTTGCTCTTATAAAGAAGCATTAGACACCATTTCAAAAATATTAAACAAGCAGTTGGTAATTAACTCTAAACCAAGAACTAAAGATAAAGTAGATAAATTATATGACAATACTTTATTTAAAAAAATATTGCCAGATTTCTCATTTACATCCATTGAAGAAGGGCTAAAAGAAATATTAAGAAAAACAAGGAAAGATAGTTCTTGCAATCTCTGCCATGAAAATAAAGTCAAAGAAAGCATAGATTTCGGATTGCAACCCATCTGCAACCGCTTTCTAGAAAAATCCAACGAAGAAGAGAAGTTGTTTAACCTCAAGTTAGGTCAATGTCAATCCTGCGGATTAGTCCAATTAGTCGATCCCGTATCATTTCAAGAACTAATTCCTAAACATAATTGGATTACTTACCTAGAACCGGAGGAGCACTTAGATGCATTAGCTTTAAAAATAAAGAATCTCCCGGAATTGAACAAAGATAGCAAAATTATGGGTATCAGCTTTAAAGATGAATCTTTAGTAACTAGGTTGAAAGAGTTAGGGCTCGAAAATGCGATTACCCTGAAACCTGTTGATTTAGGAATAGGAAGCGATTTAGAAATAGGAAGTGTAGGGACAGAAAAAGCTGAAAATGTTGGGGTAGAAACAATACAGGATAAATTAACTTCAGACAAATGTAAAGAACATACAACCAAAAGGGGCTATTTTGATGTTGTTATCGCTAGACACGTTTTGGAACATGCTTATAATCTCACTGAGTTCATAAAAGCGCTAAAAGAACTGGTTAGTTTTAGTAAGTATATAGTGTTAGAAGTCCCCGATTGCACCGAAATTCTGGATACAAATAATTATCCTATGATTTGGGAAGAACATGTAAGTTATTTTACTGAAGAAACACTCAACCATCTACTTCGACTCAATGGATTAGAGGTAGTACATTTTGAGAAAGTCCTTTATGCTCTAGAAAGTTCTTTAATAGTTATAGTAACTAAAAGAGAAGAAAAAGAAGTTATTGGTGATAAAGAACAAGTTTTATCTACCAAATTATCTACAGAGCAACTAGTAAAAGAAAGAAAAAGAATGGAAAACTTTACAACTGATTTTATTTTAACTAAAAATAAGATTGAACAATATCTCGCTGAAATATATCATCATAACCAGAAAAGAGAGAGAGTGGCCATGCTGGGAGCAGGTCATTTAGCTTGTGGGTTCATTAATTTCTTTAACATAAGTAAGTACATAGAATGTATTATTGATGACAATAAAAATAAAGTAGGATTGTTTATGCCAGGATCAAAATTACCAATTTATTCCTCATCCATATTGAAGGATAAAAATATCAATATAGTATTATTAAGTGTAAATCCCAGAAATGAACTTAAAGTATTTCAAAAAAATAACGAATTCTTAAATGGGAGAGGTAAAATTTTCTCCATATTCTCCGAGAGCGAACATCCGCTTCCAATATATCAAAATTCAAAATATTTCAATAATTCCAATGATTCAATATTAGGTCCAGTTCAAAGATGCAAAATGGAAAGAGTATATGATAACGTTTTCATTGCCCGGGATCAAATTGTTAAATTAAACCAAAAAGATATCGAGTTCATAAAAGAAAAAGCTTTGAACAGTGATAAAAAAAGAGCTAGAATTTGTACCCATCAGGACTCTAAAGATAATATCCACGAAATGATCATCGCCGCAGTTAAAAATGGATACGTGCAACCACACAAGCATAATCAAAAATCGGAATCTTTCCATATGATTGAAGGAGAAATGGACGTGGTCATATTTAATGAAAAAGGAAATGTAGTTGAAGTAATAGAAATGGGAGAATATGTTTCAGGCAAAAGATTTTTCTATCGATTATCAAATAATTCATACCATACTATCTTAGTTAAATCTACTTTGGCTTTATTCCATGAAACCACCAAAGGCCCATTTATTAAAGGAGAAACAATCTTCGCTTCTTGGTCTCCACAAGAAAATGAGACTGAAAAAATATCTCTTTACTTAGATCGATTAAGCCAGCAAATAGAACAATTCAAAAAAGATAAAAATGAAGAGGTTAGAGAAACCATTGAAAAAATAGAAAATAATCCAAAAACTCATTATCAAAGAACATCTTGCCGCTTGTGTGAAGGAAAAGAATTAGAATTGATAGTGCCTTTTATTCCTACCCCCATAGGAGGTGCATTCGTATCAAAAGAAGATCTTGGAAAAGAACAGGAATCTTATTCTTTGGATATGTACCAATGTAAAACCTGCGGACATGTTCAATTGCTTGATGTGGTTGATCCGAAAATACTTTTTTCTAATTATTCTTATTTTAGCGGGAAGACTGGATTAGTAAAACATTTTTCTGAATTGGCTGATAAAATAATGCAAAAAAATATTTCTAATCATAATTCACTTAATAACGACTTACCAAATATTAATCAAAAGCCAATGATGGTAGTAGACATTGGCAGCAATGATGGTGCTTTTCTTCAATTTTTTAAAAACAAAGGACATAAAGTATTAGGTGTAGACCCGGCAAAGAATGTAGCCCAGTTTGCTAATGAATCAGGAATAGAAACAATACCGAAAATGTTTGATTTAGCTACAGCCCAATTAATTAGAAAAGACTATGGTCCCGCAGATATAATTACGGCCAATAATGTTTTTGCTCATACTGATGATATGATTGGTATGGCCAGAAGCGTACAATCACTTTTAGCTGAGGACGGTTTATTTTACTTTGAAGTATCATATTTAATTGATGTTATCAACAAAATGCTCCTGGGAGCGATATTCCATGAACACCTTTGCTATCATACAGTTAAACCGCTGTCATTATTTCTTAAGCAACAAGGTCTGGAACTTATTGACGTGGAAAGAGTGCCCATCCAAGGGGGATCATTGATTTGTACTGCACAGCTTATTGGAGGAAAGAACCAAATATCTCCCCACATAAGAGAATTAATCGAATTAGAAGAGAATTTAGGAGTGTATAAACCCGGTTACTTCTTACATTTTGTGCAAAAATTAGAGGAAAGTAAGATTAAAGTAGCTTTCATAATTAAGGAAATAAAATCCGCAGGAAAAAGAATAGCAGCATACGGAGCAGCCCGTGGCGGGACACTTATTACTTATCAATTCAATCTAGGTTCAGTAATAGATTATATTGTTGATGACAATCCCGAGAAGATTAACTTTTACAGCCCAGGAAATCATATCCCCGTCTTGCCCGCATCTACTATTTATGAACAACATCCAGACTATGTAATTATTTTAGCTTGGGTTCATTCTAAAGCAATCATTGAAAAGAATAGAAAATTCTTGGAACAGGGGGGGAAGTTCATCACTTTCTTTCCTAAAGTGGAGATAGTAAGTAGAGACGGAATTAAAGTAATTTAAAATAAGAATAAGTGTATTGATGATCGTAATTTTGTCTTTTTTGATTAATTAAAGATAAAACTCTAAAAGTTTTTCTTCAAAGATAAAGACATTTCATATATTATTTTTTTTGACCTATAAAAATTAAGTAAGGAGAGAATGTTTGTGTCTTAATATCGTGAAGCTTCAAAAGTGGAAGAAGAATAAGATCAACCAAACCCTGAATTTTCTTCCCTAACTGTTTTCTCTTTATAAATGCGGATTGAATGTTGATAGTACCTAAAAAATCACAATATCGCTTTTCTATGTAAGGCTTTTCAAAAATACTATTAAACGATTTTTTATTCATCATGGTAATATTATGTTCTTCAAAAGTCTTGCGATTAAACAAAAGAAGAGGTAATCTGTAAAATAATCCTTTCATGTTGGGAATAATAATAACCACCGACCCACCAGGTTTACAAATATTAAAGTGGTTATAGATAACTTCATCAAGTTCGTAGAAATGTTCTATAAGACCTCGTGAATATACTACGTCGAACTCAGAAAAATGTTTACTTTGAAAATTTTTATCTAAAAAATCAGCAGAAATTACTCTATCACCAATAAGACCCTCCTCTTTAAATTTCCTACGTGCAGTTTCACAACCGGAAGGAGATATTTCTATAATGAATGGTTCGAGACCATTTCTTTTCCAAAATTTTTTGATTAGTTTGGATGGTTCCCCCCCCCCTACCTCTACTACTTTTCCTTTCTTAGGTAAAAAACTTTTGTAAAGAAAATCTTCTTTGAAATCTTCTTGAGAAGAATAACCGCCAGTAATTTTAAAAAAAATGCGTCTTAAAAGATTTCTTTCATCTTGGTATTTAGCATTATGTTTTTTGAATTTATTTTCCCAGGTATCATCAGTTACCAATCGCTTAGTTTCACTAACGTCTAATTCTGCATTTTCTGTTGTACAAAAATTAACCATTTTATTACTTACTTCTAAATCTTTCTTCATCAAACAGGGCACCCCTAACTAGTATATAAAATTTTCTTAATTTTTGACTCTATTTCGAGATCCGTAATCAATCATTCCTAAATAATATTCCATTGCTTTCTCTTCAAAACCGCTCATCTTTTTCCACTTGCTTATATTCAAATCAATAAGTTTTGGCCGATAGTCTGGAAGATTAAAAGAATCAATGGTACTGGGAATAATAGTAACCCCATCTAATTCAAATATTCTTTTAATAGCTTGCGCCGCCTGGTAACGAGTAATTGGTTCGGTGGAAGCTAAGTGAAATGTTCCCGCGTATTCCTTCTCCATAATAAATTTCAAAGCAATATACAAGTCTTCTACGAAACAAGGAGTAAATATCTGGTCCGTAGCACATTTTACTGTTTTCTTTTCATGCATTTCTTGAATAAGACCAGTAAAATAGGTGCCATCACCCATTTTAGTTCCGAATACCTTTCCCATCCTAATTATGACAAAGGGCTTTTGAGAAGAAATAAGATAATTTTCTACCATCCACTTTATGCGACCATAACAATTGATAGGATTGGTATTATCTTCTTCAGAATAATTTCCTTTTACCCCATCAAAAACATTATCTGTAGACAAATAGATAGGAATGATATCATGGTCAAAACAATAATCAATAACTTCTTTTATTTTAACGACATTGGTTTGATAAGATTCTTCCCAATTAAGTTTACATTCATCGGGACGAGCATGGACTGATGCGGAGATGATCATATAATTTTTTTCTCCTGCTTTAACTTTTATTTTTTCAAAATCCATAGGGCCATCTAAGTTGAATGATATTAATCCAGGTCTCGGATGTTTAGAATAAGTGCCAATTACTTTGATGTTCTCTTCTCTAAATTTGTTAAAAAGAAAATTTCCGATATATCCAGATGCACCTAAAATAATAATCATTATTTCCGATTCCTATTTCGCAGGAATGCTGGCCCTCTCTGTTTTTGGTATATAACACTGCTCTTGTTCATGGTGCGATTAATAAAAATTCCACCCGAATTGTTCAATTAAATGGTTGATTGTGATAATAGGAAGTTATATTAGGTGTTATAAATACAATTAAAAGTGTTTATAAAGCTTTGCCAACTATTTTCTATAAATAATTACTATCTCCTATGAACCGGTGAACAGAACATATTTTAGATTTTTGTTTAAGAACATTTAAGCATATTAAGCATATTAAGAGAAGAATTAACTTAACTTCCTCCCCGGCAAACCATCAGCATTATACAAACAGTGTTCAGAGGGTATTTATTTTTGGTTAACTTCTTGATGAAAAAACAAACTGAGAATATTAAACTACACCACCAGTCATGCTCACTACGGTTCACTCAAGACCGATAGAAAAACTGATTTTAGTCCGCAATTAATAACCTGGTTTATTTCTAAAATTAGCCATTTATTCTTTGATTAAAATTCCTACAAATTTATCATTAGATTTTATTATAATAGGCTTACTTTTAATTAATTCACAAAAATCATGAAACCCCATATTATCAGCTATATCATCGGAAATAAATATTCCTCCCGAACGAAGAGCATTCCAGAGTAGAGGATATGTTTTCATCCTTCCTTCATAAGATTTATCACTATCATAATGGCATAAATCAATAGTTCCTAATTTTGCTATTGCTTTTGGTACACCAGTATTATCTGCCTCGCGAAGAAGTTCCCAATGGGAAAGAAGTTCCTGCGGAACCACGCATCCAACATATTTCTCATTACCCATGCCTGGATATGGTTTATCAGTGCTTATTAGTTTTGAATCTTTTCTTTTGGATAGAGAGGTGAGAAGGGCTAAGGAAGACCAACCATAAGCCACACCGGTCTCTATAACCTTAGTAGCTTTAATTTTTTCTGCAGCGTAATATAAAATATCTAAATTACCTGCTCCCCCCATTTTTACCGGACAATTAACTTCAAAAATGCTAGCTTCAGACATTATTTTCTTAAATTTTTCTTCAAACGGCTTTAAATCAGGGGAACCCATGATTTTAGCCACAGCTTCTTTTGTACCTAAAGCTCGTTCATCACACCACTTGCGAGCTAATTCCTGCTGTAATTTAGGATTATGAGAAAGCAATAATTTTTGTTTAATTCCTCTGGAAATCTGACCGAGAAATTCTTTATAATAACGTGGGTTTATCAAATACCACCAAAAGGAACTATTAATTTGTCTTAATTTTTCAAAAATAAATATTTCCCTAATAGACTTAGCCGATAGCCAATTTTTATCTTTCTTAAAGACCATAGCAATTAATGTTTTGATCTCCAAAATGGAAGTGATCTTAAACAAAAATAATGAGAGAGGGTATAGAATTAAAATACCTAGTAGATAAACAACAATTTGGAAATAAATATTAGAAATATTCCAAGTAATTAAATGTCCTATTGCTAACAATGCTAATCCAATAAAAAATAAAATGGAAGAATGTTTCCAAGGGAAGGTATAATTAATTGTTTTTCTTAAATAATAATCTATCAAAAAGAATAAAACTATGGAACTGATAATGGTAGCAATTATGGCACCAATATAACCTTGATTAAATGTTCCAAAATAAGGAACTAAAATAAGATTCAATAACACATTGAGAATATTAGATATAATAGTAACGATGGCTGCTTCTTTTTGTTTTCCTATCCCCATTAACACACTGTAACTAACAATATTTAAACTGGTAACAAAGAATCCAATGGTCAAAAAGTTCATTCCCATATAACCCACGGCATATTGAACTCCGAAAAATGTTTTCAAAATATAATGTGAAAAAGTGACCATAATAACTAAGCAAGGCAGTAATAATAATAACAAATGTTTGTGAATCTCTCGGAGAAGAGAATTTATTTTCTCAGTGTGGTGTAAGGCATATAGTTCCGAAGTTAAAGGAAACATTATCCTGCCGAAAGGTCGACTGAAAATAAGCAACATGTCGGCAGTAGGCATTATTACATTGTAAATACCCACTTCTACTAAAGGTCGGAAAAAAACCAAAATTAAATTATCAACCCGGGCCATGAGCACACCAAAGAAATCCCTAATCATCAAAGGTATGCTAAATTGAAAAAGGCTTTTACTCATTTCTTTGGTTATTTTTATTTCATAGCTGAAGAACTTAAAATTCTTCAGGAAGTAAATTAAATTCAAAGATAGATTAATAGTAGAAGCCCAAAAGTACACTATTGCCACTTCCAATACTTTCAAATCAGTAAGATAAATAATAGAAATTAAAACTATTCCTCGAACTACAACATCACGCAAAGAGAATAAAACAAAACGATATATGGACAAAAAGTATCCGGTTAAAATAGTAGATAGCCCTTCAATAAAAACATACATGAAAAGAGCTAAAAGAAGCTGTTTGCCAAGAGGGCTCTGAAAATAATTATTAATAAAGGTACTTGGGGAAAAATAAATTATTAAGAAAAATAGGATATTACTTAATAAAGTAAAAACTGAAACAAAGATCAAAATTGATTTGATCCCAACATTATTTTTTTGTATGTTTAATTCCGGTATAAACTTTCCAATGGCAGAACTTAATCCAAATCCTTTCAGCCAGCCGACTATAAGTATTACATTATAAACAGCAAAAAACAATCCGAATTCCTCCGGAGTGAGTTTTCTAGCCAAAACTATCCTAATCAAATAACCTAATGCTGAACTAAACAAACTGGCTATGAATATTATTGCCGCCCCCCGTACTAACTTTGAAGAGTAATTATCCATATTCAGATACTTCCGTTTAAACCATTATTCTTTGTCATCATTGTTGTCTTTCTTTTTCTCTTTAGTTTATCCATATATTTTCCCCAAATACCCACCATTTGACATAATGCTTCTGGAAAAAATGAGTCATCATTAACACAAAAACGAGGTACTTGTAATAAATTTAAATTTGAGGAGGGATCAATAAATTCTTTATGTGTAGTTGCCGCTAATCTAAATCCTAATTCCGTTAATATTTTCAGTTCTCTCCCATCAAAATCACCGTTAGGATAAGAATAACAATAAACTTTCTTTCCGGTCCATGATTCTAATTTTAATTTTGAGTTGTAAATTTCTGAACGAATCTGTTCTTTGGTACAATTAGGAGACATAACATGATTTACAGTGTGAGATCCAAAAGTAATTAACGGATTTTCTGACAACTTTTTAATATCAGCTACAGTCATAGCTTCCCGGTCATGCTCAAATGAGAATTGTTTGGAAGTTAATTCTTGTTCTAAATTACTGACTATCTCTTTCCTCTGATTCTCTTCTATGTGCCATAACTGTTTGACATCATGCCTGAATGGAAGAGGAAGTTTACTTCTAAATATTCGAACCAGACTAAACCAAAACGTTCCATTTCCTTCAACTGGACCAGTGGAAATAAAAAAAGTAGCCGGAATATTATATTTAGTTAAAATAGGTGCCACTTCAGAAATGTTCTTTTGCCAGCCGTCGTCAAAGGTTATCCAAACCATGCCTGGTTTGACTTCCTCTTTACTTTTTATTATATTGATTAATTGCTCAGTTGATATAAATTGACAATTATTTTTTTTTAACCAGAGAATACCCCTCTCGAAGCGTTTTTTGCTAGGATTATGAAAGAACAAACCTGTGATAAATTTACCAGAAAACATTTCTTTTTTTTGTTTATGGTATAAACCACTAGCTATCAATAAAATACTTAAACCAGATGCGGCTAGTTTATTTATTAATTTGCGTTTAGTCATTGATTTTCTACCACTCCTGATTGAACAACACCTTCTTCATCTTTGGGCCAGAAAGCAAATTCTAAGTCGGAATCTACCATAGTAACATTGGTGGTTTCTCTTTTCATAATTTTTTCTTCGGAAAAATTAAAATTGAGATTGGTGTAAAATTCAAATGGCACCCCTACTTTTAAAAATGCTTTTTTCTTCAAAATACTATCAAAAAAATTGAGGGAACTAAGAGTAATTATTCCATCACATTTGTTATTTCTAGCTAATAATTTTACTGCGTTTAAGTGAGCATTGAAAACCTCTTTATTCAAGTTAGAGCATCTATAATCTACTAGTGCCAGTAAATTTAATCCTCGCCAATTTATGGCCTTAACTACAAAATAACTGGAATCGGAAGGGGGAGTTATATTTTTCGGCATAGTTTTATCTTGAATTATCTTATATTCTGCAGATTTATCTTCTGCAGATAATTGATATAAGTAATAACCAGGTAAGCTAAAAAAACGCCAATTAATGAATTCAGTATGACGAGAAAATTCAAATATATTTTGATAATTAGAATCACGATTAGAGCCATAATTTAATCCATAATTAGACCAATAATTCCATTCTTTTACCGATTTGAGAAGAGAAAAGTTGAATGTGTTGTTACTGGAATTTGAATTACTTGAGCAGGGAACAGTTATAGATTCTGGAAAATATAACTTTTCCGAAGTGTTTATCTTATCTAAATTTTCTTTAAGAAAGTTAGCTTTAATTATTTTAGTCATAGCTTTATTTCTTTGAGATAAAGTATAAATAATCTCTTTTGATAAACACCAAGGATTCCTAAACCATAAAAATATGTTCGCTTCACCCATCTTTTTCATGTTAAGAGATTGAAGTAAGGGTTTAGCATCAGCAGATATGCCTATGGAAAAATGAGGTTTACAAGAATTTATTGCTTTCATAGACAGAAAACCGCCCACCCCATATTTCCGGTAATTTTCAAAGACAAAAAGGTCACAACCGCAGAAGCCTTTAGCCATTTCCCCATTAAGTTGATAAGTACAAGGATTCACCCCGTATTGCCCAACTATCTTACCTTTGTCAGAGGCAAAATAAATGAAAGTGGAGGATTTATCAACCAAGTCAGGATTGTTTAAAAATTGAAAATTAAACCGTTCTTTTACCTCTTTTCTGGAAGGATAAGCGATAGCATGGAATTTAAGAAAATCTTCAAATTCATTAGGGGTAAGACGTTTTATTTCCATGAGTATATTTTGGTAAGAGGAGGTAAAGTGTAGTTAGGTCATTGAAAGCAATTAAAGTTTTAAATTAAAACCCCATTATACTTTTTCTTTCCATATAATTATTTGTTCAGCCAGGGTATCTATACTGCTAAAAGAATCTTCATTGGCAGAATCAATATCAATGGTTAAATTAAAATTACTTTCAATAAACGTGATCAATTTTATGATAGTGAATGAATCTAAAAAACCAGCATTGATTAAATTGGTGGAAGTACTAGGTATATTCCTCTTTAGCTCACTTTCTAGGAATTGTTTAATTGTTGATTTAATAGTTTCTTTATCCATTTTTATCCCTCATAAATTTTACTTCTTTTTAAATCTCTCTAACACTCTTTATTTAAATTCTTTTCTTTATGGTTATGGGGTGTTAGGCACTAATTCGAAACAACACCATAAAGGGAATTCTCTGGCAAAATTTGTTGCACGCAGATCTGTTTTGCCAAATTCCTCATCGACTGAAACATCAATCATATCTTTAATAATAAATCCCCCTTTAATGAAAGCTTGGATAAATTGAGAGTATGTTGGCACTACATTGTACCAGGGATGATTATATTCAGTTATAATAGTAAATGGCCTATTGACTTCGCCCATCCATGGGCGGAACAAGAAAATACCATTAGGTTCTACGCTAATAAAACTGCCACCGGGCTTGAGAATTCTTTTAATATCAGAAAATAATACATTAATATCCGGTTTTGGTGAAGAAGCCGAATTGATATAATTGGGCAAAGTAAAGTAAAATAATAAAGCATCACTCATAAAAACAAAATCCATGCTTTGGGAAGGAATCCAATCTAAATCACCTTTACTACCAATATTAGATTGTTTAAAATTAACCTGGTTAACTTTTTCTATTTCCGCGGTTTTGATATAACTTTCGTTAGGATCTATCCCCAAAACTTTAGCTCCATTTTTACCCATAATTTTGGTATAATAACCTACTCCACAACCGATATCTATTATACTATGAGAGGAATTAAAACGTTTAGCAAAAAATAATTTAAGAAAATTACCTTGCACTGCTTTATACAAAGTATTGTTCAAATCACGATAATCGGGGGTAAATTTTTGTTTGGCCCACCAATCAGAAGGATCAATCCTTTTTTCCAACACTAATTTTCTGCCAATCTGCTGATGAAAATTACCTAAATGTTCTTGATCTAAAAATGTTTTTTTAGGAGCTAGCATTTTATTATATTTCTCTTCATCATCAATCAAGAAATTTTTATTTTTAAGCAATACAATTAATTCTAAAATATTTAATTTTTGAGAATTAGGCCAATCTTGGTATTGACGAATCATTCGGGTAGGATCAGCTAAAGGACTGGATAAATGTGAAAATATGTTAATATCCCACACTAATAATTCTTCTATTTCTAGAGATTTAGATATTTCTTCCAACTTCTTTTCCAAGGACAATAGGCTTAACAATTTCAAAACAGTGTTATTGACGGCCAGAGAATTTTGAGTGAAAACATTATACAAAATCCAATTTCCAGAGTCATGTAACTGTATGATCAAATCTTTTGGTACTTTTAAACCAGATACATTTTTTAATGTAGTTAAATCCACCATGTTTTAATCAATGCATCAGTCAAATATTTTAACTTCCGGGACACAATTAAGACTAGTTATATACCATAAATGGCCTTTTTAAATCTTGTTAATTTTAGTTCGAATTGTATAGTACCGAATTAAGTTTACATTGAAAATCAAAAAATCATTTTTAAACTTTATAAACAAAAACACCTCCATGCCACCTCTCTTGTAATGTAAACCTAAACTGATACCCCCTTCCAAGTTCTCGTCGTTAAAACCTATAGTATCGATTTATGTTTACTTGTACCGAAATAGGTTTACATTTTGGCGGCTTTTTAAAGCCGCTTTTTGTAAGCTTCATTTGGTGTTATGTAATCCAGTGCTTCGCTGATTCTCTCGTCGTTGTACCAGTTTACAAACTCCTCAACTGTTGCAAATCTTTCATCAAATTCTTTCTCAAAAATATCAAACCATTTCTCATTTTTTCCATTGGTTTGAGGATGTCTTTTCTTTGAGGGAATAAAGATTATTCCCAGTTCCTCTAACGTTTGCTGATAAGCGTGGTTAGCTTTTCCATGCTTATCAAACTTGTTTGGAATAAACTGTGATCCTCGATCACTGTTTAACATCCAGGGCATTATCTCATTTTTTGCAATAGCATCGTAAAGAATACCTATTGAGTTTTGCTCCGTGGCGTGGTCGAACACGCCATAAGCCATTACTCTTCGTGAGCAATCATCAATGTAAATTATCAGTAACTTGCCTCTGAGTAAACCATGCTTAATTTTGTGCCAATCTGTGTGCCACATCAGATTGGAAATAGGCCACTCATAACGCTTGTATTTTCGTGGTTTTCTCCTCTTTAAACAGGGCTTCTGAAAGCCCTCTTTTACGAGAACTTGGCTAATTTTTCGCAGAGAAACCTGAAATCCTTTCTTTTGGATTATTTTGTAAAGTTTTCGTGCTCCACATTTATTTCTTTTCCAATCTTGAACAACAAGGTCGTAGAACTTTGGATTTAACGGCTCAAAGAGCCGTCCTGGTTTATGGTCTTTGAGACCATCTTCTCCCCACTTTTTGTGGCGTTGTTCAATCTTCCACAACGCCATCCTGCTAATTTTCATAGCAAGAACTATCTTATTTTTCTCGACTCCTCTGTTTATTTGCTTAATAATCCATCTTCTTTTTTTTCAGTTAATCTTGACATAGTGCCTCACCCAAGCACTATATGATTATCATCTGTTTATAAAGAAGAGTAAATGTAAACCAATTACGATACTAAACAATTCTATTCACAAAACAATAAAATTTATATAGCTAGAGTCACTCATTCTTGACAGGAGAGGTTGGTCTGTGAAAAAGAGCGTGTTGATTGTGTTGTTGGTATTGGTATCGCTTAGTTTCTTAGCTGTAAATGCCGATATATCTCTAGAATCTTTAACCCCTGCTGGAATTACGTGGTTAAGTTCAAGCAGCGCTTATGAATATAATACTCAAACAGTGGATATTAGAATAAATCATCCAGGTAGTCAACTGATTCAAACGAATATAACTACAACCGGTGCAACCATCAATGAGGTTCTTAGTCCTTCCGGATGCACGGTTAATAGTGGGGTCATAACTTGCGATGGTGATTTTCAGATTCTTAGTGTAAATATTACTACCTCTAATGTTGCTGCAGATACTGCTTTCAATTGGGATATTGTAGCTGCAGATAGTCAATCTGGATCGGTAAGTAAAACTTTACAATTAGATATTGCTAACGATGCAGTTAATCCTAGTTATAATCTTAACACTCCTGTAGATTCTAGTATTGCTAAATCTGGTCAGCTAACTTTTAATATAACTCCCATAGATCAAGAGTCTGGTTTTGTCAACACTCAATTTTTTTATGATTATTATAATATTGTTGCGGAATCTGGAATTACTGATAGACAGGATATGTCTTGTACTAATAATTGTATAAGTACTGCTTCTTTAGTGCCTCCTATCAATAAAAATTATGTGGGTTTTTATTTCAATGTATCTGATAACGCTGGAAATCAGAATTTAACTAAATATTACTGGTTGTATGTTGATAATGAAGCTCCCTCTGTAACTTTGAATACGCCAGCTGACAGTATGGCTACTAATGTTACTAATTATAATTTTCAATTTGTAACTAGCGATAAATCATTTGGGATAGATGCCAGATTTACTCCTGCAGTAAGTTGTGGATTATATATTGATAGCATACAAAGAAATTCAACTACTGTTTCCAACAATTCCACTCTCAATTTAGGTGTTTCTTTTACAGGGATTCAAGATGGAACTCATTCCTGGTACGTAACTTGTGTAGATACAGCCGGATGGAGTACTACCTCCGCAACTCGTACTTTCTTGTTAGATACAAATGGGCCCAGTTTCACTCTCAATAGTCCTGCTAACAATGCAGTAATCGGTCAAGGATGGAACGTAAATTTCTCCGTTCCTGATGATCTTAGTTCTACTCATTCAGTATGGTATAGTCTAGATGGTGGTGCCAATAGTCCTATTGCTGTTAGTGGCAGTTATTATATCTTAAACACCAGCTCTTGGGCTAGTGGATTTAGAACTTTAGTAGTGTATGCCAATGATTCTTTAGGAAACAACAATCAAACTACTTATACTTTTACTGTAGATACTATCAATCCTACCGTTACTCTCATTTCTCCCTCAAATAATTCTTATGATAATAGTTACAATTTTCAATTTAATGTTACAGATTCTAATAGTTCAGCTTTTAGTTGTGATTTATTGATTGGGGGGGTTATTGTAAAGACTAGCACCGTTTCTGCTATTCCCTATACTTTTAGCAACTCATTAGCCGATGCAAGGTATGATTGGGCAGTTCAATGTCGAGATCAAGCAGGAAATGTAGGAGTAAGTGAAACCAGGGTAGTAATGGTTGATACGGTTGCACCTATTGTAACTTTGAATGATCCCACTAATGGTAATAATTATCCTACTGGTGTTTCACTATTCAATGCCACCAGTGATTCCGCTGGGCCTGCTTGTTCCATCTACGTTGATAAAGTTCTTTATTCCGGATCAGTAACTTATTCTAATAGTCCTCATTATTGGAACACTTCCTGTGATGATTTAGCTGGAAATACTGGTTGGAGTAGTACTTGGACTTTTTATCAAGATAATATTACTCCGGTTATTTCTAGTGTAAGTAGTTCATCTATTACTTCAACCGCTGCAACTATTGCCTGGAATATTGATGAGCAATCTAATAATATGGTTTATTTTGGAACTAGTAATGTTAGTTTAACTCTAACTACTCTTGGTGCTATCACTACCACCACTCCTAGTATCAATCTTGCTTCCCTGATTTCATCCACCAAATACTTTTACTTAGTAAATTCCTGTGATCAATGGAATCAATGCAGCAATTCTAGTGTTTACAATTTAACCACAACAGCTACCTCTGATGGATCTTCTGGTGGTAGTGGGGGCAGTGGAGGAGGAGGTGCAGCTGCAACTTCGGCAAATAAACAGCCAGAGACCCTTACTGAAGCAATGCCTTGTCAACCTGACTGGGATTGTAGTGAATGGAGTGTTTGTAGTAATGGCAGACAAGTACGAGCATGTGAAGATCTTAATGCTTGTGGATCTAGTCATTCGAAACCAGAAGAAAGTAAGAGTTGTATAGTAAGCAGTACTTCCGAACAGCAAACTAATGAGGCTGCAGATTCTTTAGCTGCAAATGCTGCTAGTGATACTGGAAATAATCCTGGTGGTTTGCTTACAGGTGCTTTCACTGGTGTAGTACAAGGTATTAAAGATAATACTACTATCGCTATTTTAGGAGCAGTATTATTATTGTTGGGTGGTCTATTAACTATGGCCAAAGGACCTGCTGCTTTCAGAAAGGTTATCCAAATAAAAGATGCTCATGAACAGAAACATCAAGAGACTATACAAGAGAAATTGAGAAAGCAAGGGATTATTAAGTGAGTGGGTTGAGTTTTATTTTAAAGGTTTAGCTTCTTTTATTCTAATGTCCACAGCACTTAATTGTGCTAATGGTGTTGAGTTAACTATATCAACAAGTCTATCTTTAGTTAATACGTCTGGTGCTTTTACTACTACTAGCTCTCCTTCATCTATGTCTAAGAGACCACATTTACTCGCGCCTACTCTTTGATCAACTGGTACTTGAGTAGCATATGCTTCATAAGTGCATCCCATTCGTACTAATGATTCATGAAACGATTTAGTGGATACTCCCGTTGTTTCTCCAACTCCTCCCAAATATATAATATAATGATTTACCATTTTGTACATTAAGTGACTTCATACTTTATTAATCTTTCGTCTTTTTATAATGGTAAATATATTAAGAACAAATTAAACTATAATTTTAATTTCTAGATATTCTTCTATTCTCACACCAAATATATCCCTTCCAAGGCTCTCTCTACTATCCCCTGGCAGTTCTTCATTTTATTAATCAGTTTATAATCTACCGCTGCTTTTCGTACTTGTCCGATTCTATCCAATATCTGCATATAAAACCGGATCAAATCTCCTTCTAATAAATTGGTGTAAGTCATAACATCAAAGAAAGTCTTGCCTTGATAAACTGGATTAATAAGAGTAGTCATAATATCTAAACTTAAAAATTTCTTTTCCATTGATAAATATTCATTCTTCCATAAAATTCCTCTCAAAACTCTTAATTTTTCATCTTCAAATTTCTCTCGGAATATATTTCCCTCCCTTGTTTCATAAATTAGACTAGCTAAGACTAATAATATTTGATATTCATCTAAACTATCTACCATACTAGTGGCAAAAACTTCTCCAATAGCTATCTCGTCAGCAAATATCTTGGCCGCAAATTTTCCTTTATCAGTCAATTCTTGATTTTGGACATAACCATATTTACGAAGTTTCTTTAGAATGTTTTCATATCTGGCCAACAGGGTTTTAGTGGGGATTTTATCATATTTATCTCCAAATTTTTGATAGGAATAGAAACTGAGACGTAATATCCTTTCAATCTCTACTGGTGTTTTTTGATCAACTAAATTAAGCACGGTATTAGTAGATAATCTAAATTGAGATTGAATTGGTTCTACATCTTTAGAAGTAATTCTCTTGACCTCGGCATAGTTAAATGTTGGTCGGTAAATCATGCTTATTACATAACCAATCTTATCTATTCCTCGTCTTCCTGCCCTTCCCGCTATTTGAAAATACTCTTTGGTATTGAGGCTGCGGAAATTGATGCCGTCATATTTTCGTAAGCTGTCAAAACATACTGTTTTTGCCGGCATGTTAATACCTACAGCAAAAGTTTCTGTCGTGTATAATACTTTGATTTTTCCTTGGGTAAATAATTCTTCCAATGCTTCTTTAACTACTGGTAAGAGTCCGGCATGATGAAAAGCAATTCCTTGTGAAATGGTTTCTTTTAAGATACGAGTAGACATTAATTTATTGATGTCGGAAGGGGCTTTCTGTAATTTACCCATTAAAAATTGTAATAAAGAGCTGTCTTTGGGAAAAAAGTTTCTTTGGGCCAATTCCCGTGCTTTCTCTTGACATGCTCTTCGTGAAAAATGGAAAAACAAACAGGGCAATTTATCCCTTTTGATATCTTTAATCAATTCAATATGATTTGGTTCGGGAATTCTTTCTCTTCTACGCCCGCTTCTATTTCTTCCCTGTTGTATTGTTTGCCGATATTGGGGAGAATCGACTGCTTTCTTTATCTCTTCTAATGTACTTATACCTAATTCATAATCGTAAAATGAATGCTGCAGGGGAACATTTCTATACGTTGAAACGACAGTTTTAACCGTGTGTTTTTTGATGGCTTGAATCCAACGGCTGAATTCATCGGCATTAGGAATTGTGGCTGAAAGACATAAGAAACGTACTTTTTCTGAACTGTAAATAATCGATTCTTCCCAAACATACCCTCGTTCAATATCATTAATGTAATGAATTTCATCAAAGATGACATAGGCAATATTTTTAATATCACTATCATTGCTTACAACCATATTACGATAAATTTCTGTAGTCATTATCAATATCTTGGCACTAGAGTTGATGACTATATCTCCTGTCATTAGTCCCACTTTATCTTCGCCGTATTCTTTAGAGAAATCTCGAAATTTTTGGTTAGATAATGCTTTTATAGGGGCGGTATAGATGATACGTTTATCATCATCTTTATGTTTTTCAATGATAAAATCAGCGATAAGTGTTTTTCCCGATCCAGTTGGAGCAGAAACAACTACGGAATAATTGGTATCAATTGCTTTTATCGCTTCTTCTTGAAATGGGTCTAGGGTGAATTCTTTAAATTTCATGTTTTAGTTAATTTCTTCATTCCTCTTTTTTCTATGCAGATGTAAAAAGTAAGTGTATATTTAAAGCTTGTTGCTGGACAAGGTTTGTAAAAATAATTCAGCATATTTAAAAATAATAACTCATTGTATATGATAATAATATTGTTAGTAACTATAAATAATCAATTCTGGTTTTTTGAGGAAGGGGATAAAATAATGTACCAACGAATGATTGAACAATTAAGAGATCCAGATAGGGATATAGATATACATGCTTTAGCTGGAGTAATTAAAGAGTTATATCTGCAAAATGATGCCATGGCCATTGTTAAAATGAAACAAGTATATTTAGATGGTCTAATCAAAGAACGTTTATCACCTGCAGAAGCTAGAGATATTGCCGATTCAAATTTAGAATTTGCTGCACGTTTAGCTGATTTAGTAGTTAGAAGTGGAGGACGTGAATATTTAGAACAGTTATTCCAAGAATTGCCGGTTGACGGACCTATTAATAGATGGTATAGACAAGTTAATGATAATTGATATTTAATTAGGTCATTTCACAGAAATTCATCTATAACGGCTTAGTTCCGATCAATAGAGTCTATTACCATAAGTTTTATAAATATGTCTTCATATTCATATGAACGTGGATTCATCTAAGAATAATAATGAAGTGTACAAGATATTTTTCAAGTCTTTAGCAGATGAAAGCAGATTACACATCATTAATGCGGTTAGGATCAATAAGAAAAATGTTCAAGAAATCTGCTCGGAAACTGGTTTGGAACAATCTTTAGTTTCACATCATCTTAAGAGACTGGAGCGTTGTGGCATGGTTTTCAAAGAGAAGAAAGGTAAACATCGTTATTTTACTGTTAATCATGAGACTATTAAACCTCTTATGGAGTTGATCGATAGTCATACCAAACAATATTGCTGTCATCTGTTGAAAGGAGGACATTACCAATGAAACAAATTGTAAGAGTAAAAGGGATGCATTGCCATAGTTGCGAGATATTGCTTACTGATAGTTTACAAGAGCTTCCGGGAGTAAAAGCGGTAAAAGTTTCACAAAAAGATTCTCAAGTAGTTGTTGAATTTGATGAGAAGAAAGTATCTTTAGATGCTATTAAAGCTAAGATTAAAGAAGAAAAATATACGGTGGGATAATCTTATGAATGATTTGATATATAATCTTATGTTATGTGGTTATATTAACAGTACTGACTGTATTCAATGGGGGGAGAAATAAAATGAGCCATGTAAAACATACTATTCCTGTTCAAAAGATGATTTGCACCAGCTGTGAAAAAGTCATCGCTAAAGAGATTTCTGCTCTTCCGGGTGTGAAAACAGTAAATGTCAGCTTTAAACATGGCAAAGCAGAAGTAGAATTTGATGACCATAAAGTATCTCTTACCAAAATAAAAAAAGCCATTGAAGAAAAAGGGTACTGTTGCGAAGATGATTGTTCCACATCATGTTCTGATTCCGCCGGTTCATCTTCCACTAATTCATCTAAAATTGTAAATAAAACATCTGGTATTCCCTGGTACTCCTGGATAGCTATAGCTTTAGGGATTATTCTCGTTGGATATTTTTCATTAATGATTTATAATGGCTTTTCCCTGCCTCCAATAAGCAAAGGAATGAGCTATGGATTAATATTTGTGGTTGGATTGTTAACTGGATTCCATTGTATCGCTATGTGTGGGGGATTTGTAGTTTCTTATACCACTAAAGGAGCTAAAGAAGGAAAGAAACCAGCAACATTACACTTTTCTTACGCAGTAGGAAAAACATTATCATATACTATCCTCGGGGCATTATTTGGATGGTTGGGGAGTATTGTTGCTTTTACTCCCACTTTACGAGGGATTGCCGGTCTTGTTGCGGGGTTATTTTTAGTCCTGTTCGGTTTGAGAATGTTGGGAGTACTATCTTTACAAAAATTTTACTTACATCTTCCGTCAACAATCAGTAAATGGGCTAATAGCGAATCACGAGTTCATAGGCAACATCCTTTTGTAATCGGGTTACTAAATGGTTTGATGATCGCTTGTGGACCACTACAGGCAATGTATATTCTGGCTGCGGGTACAGGAAGTATCTTTCAAGGCGCATTGATGTTGTTTGTGTTTGGATTAGGAACACTTCCCATGATGCTTGGTTTTGGATATGTAACTAGTTTTCTTAGTTCCAAAGCAACCATGAAAATTTTACGTATTTCTGGCATAGTGATTGTCATTTTAGGGTTGATCATGTTAAATCGAGGAATGTCACTTTTGGGAACGGGATATGATTATAATTCATTAGTTGCCAGCACTGGTCTTTTCGTCAATGGAGCTGGAATAGGACCTTCTGGCCAGAATGAAAATATTGCAGGAACAGGGGGAACAATCATTACTAAAGACTATCAGGAAATTCACATGACTGTTGACGCCAGTGGGTATACTCCCAATAAATTTGTATTAAAGAAAGGTCTTCCAGTTAAATGGATCATTGATGGAAAACAATTAAATGGCTGCAATAGTAATATTCAAGTTCCAAAGTATAATCTTCAATTTGAAGTAAAACCGGGATTGCAAACTATAGAATTTACACCTACTGAAGAAGGTACTGTCTCGTGGAGTTGTTGGATGGGAATGATACAAGGAGCTTTTATCGTTCAAGATAATGTGGATCAAAATACCATCAATAATGCGTTAAATCAAGTCAAGGTTCCTCAAGGAGCTAGTTGTGGTTTAGGTGGTGGAGGCTGTGGCTGTGGAACAAGATAATATTTCCAAATTTGGATGCGGGGAATGTCAGCGTGATTTTGAAACTCAAGAAGCGTTAGGTATGCATAATTCCGCAAAACACCAAATAGGTCAAGAATCTAAAAAGATTAATCCCAAAGTAGTCTGGGGAGTTGTAGGAATTATTGGTCTTATTGCTTTTGCAGGATATTTAATCTATTTCAATAACGGTTCGCTAACTAGCGCTGTGGTTCTCTCTGAATCTACGGGCTTAGGATCTAGCGGCGATATTCAAAAAATTATCCTGAGTTATAAAAATAGTAATTATTACCCTAATGATATTACGGTTAAAGCCGGGATTCCAGTCGAGATTACTTTGGACAATAGTGTAGGAGGATGTTTCCGCTCTTTTGTAATCCAAAATTTAGGAGTAAGAGAATATTCCAATAATCCAAGTGAAAAAATAAAGTTTATACCTACACAGAAAGGCACTTTTGAATTTGCTTGTGGGATGGGAATGGGTACGGGAACAATTAATGTGGTATAAACCAGTTATTTGTATCAAAAATACATGATAAATCACAACCACTAGGTCATGAATAACTACTACGAAGTAACATTCATCGAAACATTTAAATAGTTGAGCAATTATTCAATTGTTATGACAACCACAAACAATATGCTTCAAGCAAAAGTAAATGGGCTCGCTGAAAAAAATGTTTTAAATTTTTTCGCTAGTTTGTCTGACGAGACTAGGATTCATATCATTTTAAGCCTTGCTGAAAAAGCGAAGACTGTCAATGAAATCCACGAGTTTATTGGAAAAGATAAAATGACTCTTTCCGCAATTTCCCATCAGTTAAGACAGTTATTGGATGTGGGTATTGTCTATTATGAAAAAGTAGGGAAAGAAAGAAGATATCAACTATCCGATAAATTCTGTTGGTGCATTTTAAGAGATGCATTTGAACAATTCAATAAACATCTTAAGATCAGATGTAAGAAATGTAAAAAATAGATCTGATGAAATACGGGGGGATAAAAATTAAACAAATAGAATCTTCAACGAATCCACTAAGCGGAAAAACATCTGCCTTAGTTTTAACTATGGTAATCCTAGTATTGGGAACTTTTTTTTACTTTGCTGCGATTGGTAATTCTGCAGTAATGGTTGTTCCATCGCCACCATCAACCAGTGGAACTTCGTCAGAACAAATGACTTCTTCTCCGCCTACTACCCTTAATAATAATAATAATAATGATAACAATAATAACATGATTGGAAATAATCCCGAAAATTCTGCTAATACTGCCATGAGGTATCTTGAAGGTTCTTCTGAAGTAAAAACACAAAGTGCTATTTCTCTATTTGACCATCTTCAGCAGGGAAATAAAATGTTTACAAAAAAGAATGTTGATGGAGATATTAAATTATTTTATTATTATACTAAAGATGAACCAATAGAAATACCATTAGAGGAAGGAGATATTAACAGTTATCAGATTCATAATATTGGTAGTCAAAATTATTATCCTTTAATTTTAGGAATTGAAGAAGCCAGAATGATGAGGGAAGAAGGTATTTTTACTGAGGTAGGTGATCCCATCAAAGATTTTTTTGGGAAAAAGGTAGTAATTGTCGGTATAATGAAAAAAACAAATGGAGCTTTAGATTTGGCACATCTTATTCCATTAACTAGCGGAGAGTTGAATTAATATGGCTGAAAATAATAGTATCAAGAAAATTACCTTGGATATTACTGGCATGCATTGTGCCAGCTGTTCAACCCTGATAACCAAAAGAGTTCAAAAAGAGCCAGGGATAAAATATGTCAATGTAAATCAAAGCACTGAAAAAGCGACGGTAGAATTTGATGAAACAAAAACTTCTGAAATCCCCATAATTAAGTCAATAGAAAGCTTAGGATACAAAGCTCGAGTTTTATCTGATCTGGAAAAATCGCCGGAATATGAAAATAAAAAAAAGCAAAGAGAGATAAAGAAACTAAAAAATACATTTATCTTAAGTTTTATATTTGCCTTTCCCGCTTTGATAATCGGTATGGTTTTAATGTTGTTTGGAATAGATGTGCCTTATAAAAATTTTATTTTATTCTTGTTAGCGACCCCGGTCCAGTTTATTATTGGGTGGGATATTTATAAGAGTGCTTTTGGCGCATTAAAAAATAAGACGGCTAATATGGATACTTTGATTGCTATTGGAACAAGTGCTGCGTATATTTATAGTCTTTATGTCATAATAGCTACTCCCATGGGAGACCAGTATTTTGAAGCTGCTGCTGTCCTTATCACTTTTGTACTGCTAGGAAGATATTTAGAAGCCGTAGCAAAGGGCAAAACTAGTGAAGCCATAAAAAAATTAATGAATTTATCGCCAAAAATGGCTACAGTCATACGTAACGGTCAGGAATTGAAGATTGCCATTGATGAAGTAGTTGCGGATGATATAGTAATAGTAAAACCAGGGGAAAAAGTTCCGGTAGATGGAGTAATTATTGACGGTCAAAGTGCTGTTGATGAAAGTATGATCACAGGGGAGAGCATGCCCGTGGAGAAAAAAATAAGTGATAATGTTATCGGCGCAACCATTAACAAGCATGGTTACTTTAAGTTTAAAGCAACTAAAGTAGGAGCAAATAGCACTTTAGCTAATATCATTAAATTAATTGAAGATGCCCAAGGTAGGAAAGCACCAATCCAAAAATTTGCAGATAAGATTTCAGCATATTTTGTTCCAATAGTTATTCTGATAGCAATAGTTGCATTTATTGTTTGGTATTTTGTTGTAGGACAAACATTTGAATTTGCATTAATCATGGCCGTTTCAGTCTTAGTAATTGCTTGTCCTTGTGCTTTAGGACTAGCTACACCCACTGCTATTATGGTGGGGACGGGAAAGGGAGCGGAGAAAGGAATCCTTATTAAAGGAGGGGATGCCCTGGAAACGGCGCATAATCTTTATGCTGTTGTTTTTGATAAAACAGGAACATTAACTGAAGGAAAACCAGAAGTTACTGATGTGGTTACTGCTCATAGTTCGCTTAGTTCCGAAGATGTGTTGAAGTTGGCTGCCAGCGTGGAACAGCAAAGTGAACATCCTTTAGCTCAAGCCGTAGTTAAAAATGCAACTAAAAAGAATTTAATACTGAGTACAGTTAAAAACTTTAAAGCCATTCCCGGGTATGGTGTTGAAGGCACTATTAATAATAAAAAATTGATAGTAGGAAAACCAGAATATATCCGTACCATTTGTAACCTAGAAAAATTTGATTCTAAAATAGCTGAGCTGGAAGAAGATGGAAAAACTGTTATAGTTGTTTCTTATAATGGACAAGTGTATGGCTTTTTAGGCATTGCTGATGTACCTCGAAAAGATTCAGTACTCGCAGTTAAACATCTGCAAAAAAGCAAGATCTATGTTTATATGATCACTGGGGATAATGAAAGAACGGCTAAAGCAGTAGCAAAACAATTAGGGATCACTCACGTTATTGCTGGTGTCTTGCCTCAAGATAAAGCTAATAAAGTCAAAGAATTACAACAAAATGGAAAAAGGAAAGTAGCCATGGTTGGAGATGGTATCAATGATGCTCCCGCTTTAGCCCAAGCAGATATTGGCATTGCCATTGGTTCGGGTACAGATGTAGCCATGGAAACAGGAAACATTGTCTTGATGAATAACAATACTTTTGACGTAGTTAGGGCCATTAGATTAAGTAAAATTACTCTTAGTAAGATTAGACAAAATATGTTTTGGGCTTTATTTTACAATGTATTGGGCATTCCCATTGCTGCAGGGGTGTTGTATCCTTGGACCGGATGGTTGTTAAGTCCAATTATCGCTGGTGGAGCCATGGCTTTAAGTTCCGTTTCGGTTGTAGGTAATACTTTACTAATGAAAAGAAAGAAGATTTAGAGCAGAAATAAATATAAAATTGATAAAAAAGGAGGTGAACTGAATGGTAAAACAAAATTTAGGCAAATTAGATCGGATTTTTAGGTTTGTATTAGCGTTGTGGTGGCTGGTGCTGGCTGCATAACTTCTTGCACCTTGGAAATAAAAACCAGTAATTTTTTACAGAAAATAAGCGAGAAAGCCTCTGGTTTCAACCAGAGGATGAATAGTTATTTCTCTGCTTATTTTTTGTCCCGAAAAATCGCCAAAGTAAGTGAGGGGCGTAAAGCTGTGGGCTTTAGCCCACGGATAGCTCCGAGCAGGCGAGTTTTCGTTACACTGAGAAAAGCAGAAAGCCTCGATCTTTATATCGAGGATAAATGCTATCCTTCTGCTTTTCTGGTGTCACAGAAATTCGCCTATCAAAGAAAGCGTCTCTTTTCAAGCCCCGCCATTAATGCAAAGAATGAAGAAACTACTTCATTCTTGCACAAAAATCAAATCGTTGTTTGATTTTTTGTGGCGGGGTGAGACGCTTTCGGCGAATTTCTCATGACTTTTTTCTTCATATTTTCTCTAGTATCATTCTATTACTATAAAGGTTCCATGATACATATTCATAAAGCACGCGATGTTGATTGTTCCAACTTTATTGGGTGTAAATTCAATGATATTATCAGTCTTAGAGATATATTTTCTTATTTCAAACTCTTTGATTACAATCTCTTTTGCACAACCACTTAATGAATCAGCATCAACTGTCATCCTTACTGGAATTCCCTTTTTTAATACTGATGGTTCTACTTGGTATTCATAATCTTTCATGTACAATTTTGCACTTTGGATACTGGTATCTTTTGTCGCTATAACCTTGCCAGTTAAACTAGCATCATTCCCCGTTAACCCTTTTCCGAATATAAAAAAAGAACCAATTAATATTACTATTAATACTACTGCGACAGAAAATATTATTTTTCTACTTATTGTGAAGCTCTCTTTATGTGATGAACCATTGTGTTTAGCTGAATTATGCATATTTAGAGCTTCTTGGCTATTAAATTCTTTATTACACAATTCACATTTTATTTCCATATTATTCATTCTGACAGAAAGGTATAAATAGCTAATAAATCTTCCTCTTATTGGAGGCATAAGATGAAAACAATAACTATTTTAGCAATAAATGCCATTTTAGCTTTACATTTTGTTTCGGCAGAGGTACCTGATCTCTCCAATAGTTTTTCTAACTGTCTAGGATCCGGCAGTAATGGGGGGTATGGCATGATGGGTTTGATGACTGGTTACGGCGGTTGGGGGTTTGGGATGTTTCTATCTTGGATATTATTCCTGCTGATTATTGCTTTGATTATTGTTGCAATCTATTGGTTAATTAAATCAGCTAATCGTAAAAAATAAGGGGATAACTGTTGTGATTAATTCATAAACCAGTAGTGTGGAGTATTTATTTGTAGAAATAGTATTAACCATATGACAAAAATAATTTTACCGGTTTTGGGAATGGATTGTGCTTCCTGTGCATTAAATATTGAAAAAACACTCAAAAAGCAAAAAGGGGTTAAGGATATAAGCGTTAATTTTGCCAGCGAGAAAGCAAGGGTAGAATTTGATGAAAGAACGATTGATGAAAACAAAATAACGATATTAATTGAAAAATTAGGATATAAAGTGATTACCAGAGAAACGGAAAGCAAAATTAAAAATAAAGTTAAAAATAAAGAAGAAAGCATATTACAATTAAAAATAATGGGGATGGATAATCCTCACTGTATCAATACAATCTCCGGAGCACTGGATAAACTGAAGGGGATTATTTCAAAAGATCTTTTAGTTACAGAGAAAGCAACGATTGTGTACAATCCACAACAAGTCACTCCGGCAAGGATTAAAGAGATCATTGTCAAAGTGGGCTATCAACCATTGGAGCAGACGGTTTCTATCGATACGGAGAAGCAGCAGAGGGAGAAGGAAAGAAGTCAATTAAGAACTAAGACTTTAATTTCAGCCATTTTTTCATTCCCCTTACTGATTATTTCAATGGTTCTGCCTTTTGTTGGCTTTTCCTTACCCTTTCCAGATTCCTGGCTGGCGTTAATTGAATTGCTTTTAGCAACCCCGGTAATACTGGCTGGCTCATTATTCTATTCTCGAGGCCTATTCAACTTATGGAAAACAAAAACGGCTACCATGGACACCTTAGTTGCTTTAGGAACTGGAACTGCTTACATTTATTCAATAATCGTGAGCATTTTTATTTGGTTGGGAAAACCAGGCTATGGTGCAGAGAATCTTTACTTTGAAATTGCTGCGTTACTTATTGCGTTTATACTTCTGGGAAAATACTTAGAAGCGATTGCTAAAGGCAAAACTAGTGAAGCCATCAAGAAATTGATTGGTTTGCAGCCAAAAAGGGCATTAGTTTTGCGTGGTAAAAAAGAAGTGACTATACTTATTGAAGAAGTAAAAATAGGCGATATTATTCTGGTCAAACCTGGCCAAAAAATCCCTGTCGACGGTATAATTATAGAAGGTCATTCAGCGATAGATGAAAGTATGATTACGGGTGAAAGTATTCCTAAAGAAAAGAATAAAGGAGATATGGTAATTAGTGCCACCATCAATAAAACAGGTTCATTCACGTTCAGGGCAACTAAAATTGGTGCTGATACTATGCTGGCTCAGATTATAAAATTGGTAGAGGAGGCACAGGGAAGTAAAGCTCCTATTCAGAAGTTAGCTGATCATATTTCTGCTTATTTTGTTCCGGTAGTTCTGGTTATTGCTCTCGTATCATTATTCCTGTGGTATTACTTGAATGGGGAAACTGCTTTTGCTTTAACCACTTTTGTAGCAGTATTAATTATTGCCTGTCCCTGCGCTTTAGGTTTGGCTACTCCCACCGCTATTATGGTAGGCACAGGTAAAGGTGCTGAATATGGTATCCTCTTTAAGAGTGCTGAAGCTCTACAGAAAGCACAGGAAATAAATATAATAGTTTTTGATAAAACAGGGACGCTCACCAAAGGTAAGCCGGAAGTAACAGATATAATCTCCCTCTCTGGGTTTACGCAGAAAGAAGTTTTATTTTACGCAGGTTTGGCGGAGAAGAGAAGCGAGCATCTTTTAGGAGAAGCAATTGTCAAAAAAGCTAAAGAAGAAAAAATAGTCCTGCCCAATCCTCACCGATTCATGTCCATCACTGGCAAGGGGCTTGAAGCATACTATCAAAATAAGCGTGTTATTTTAGGGAACAGAAAATTATTTCAGGAAAAGAAGATTTCTTTTTCTGCTGTTGAAAAAAATATTCAGAAGTTAGAAGGGGAAGGAAAAACTGTAATGCTCCTAGCAATTAATACCAAAATAAGTGGTTTAATTGCGGTGGCGGATACTCTTAAAGATAAATCCAAAGAAGCCGTGCAGCAACTCCATGCATTGGGAAAAGAAGTAGTTATGATAACTGGGGATAATAAGCGAACAGGAGAAGCTATTGCCCGACAGTTAGGTATTACAAAAGTATTGGCTGAAGTACTGCCTGCTGACAAAGCTAAAGAAATTAAAAAAATGCAAAAAGAAAACAAAACATCCCCATCGCAGCAGTCAAGTCACTACGTTGGTGAGTTGCCTGCTGGAAATAGCTACAGGGTATTTTTTAATCTTGCGTGGAATCTATATCACAGTAGAATTGGGAGGTATTATGCCCCAGCAAGAAATAAAGTTGCCATGGTGGGAGATGGTATTAATGATGCTCCGGCTTTAGCACAAGCTGATTTGGGAATTGCTATTGGCTCAGGAACTGATGTTGCTATTGAATCGGCAGATATTGTGCTCATTAAAGAAGATTTGAGGGATGTAGTTATAGCAATGGATTTAAGTAAATATACCCTGAAGAAAATTAAGCAGAATTTATTTTGGGCTTTCTTTTATAATTCTTTAGGAATTCCCATTGCTGCCGGTGTATTGTATCCATTTACCGGTTGGCTGCTGAGTCCCGTGATTGCAGGAGCAGCAATGGCTTTTAGTTCCGTATCAGTAGTCAGTAACTCTTTACTTATGAAAAAATATAAACCTAATAAATAAATGAGTACTTTCTATCCAGAACAGCAGAAAGAGTTGACTAATTGGTCCCTAAAATATCAAATTAATAAGAACAGAATCATAATAATAAGTGATTAAATTAATTCTATTAAATCAATAGAACGTCATAATCTCCTAAACTCTCAATTTCTGTTTTGAATTTGTTCCAATCAACTTTTGCTTCATGTTCTAGGATCGTTTTTCCTGTTTTGAAATCTACCGTACATTTTTTGATGCCGGAGATTTCTAAAGCAACTTCTTCGATAAGCGTTTTACAAGCAAGGCAATGTGTTCCTTTAATGGTTATAGTTGTTGTAGTCATTTATATCCCTCTGCATATTTTTTTTAAATATATCATCTTTTTTTATTTTTTAACTGGGTCTAATGCAAGAAAGCAAAAGCTTTCTGTACAGAAATAAAGTCGTTGCTTTATTTCTTGTACCCCATAGCTTGCTATGATACTAGATTATCCAGTTAGGATTAAAAAATCCCAACTAATCGAATACACAGAAAAAGAAAACTATCTTTTTCTGGTACAGAAAATCAATAGTTTTTGATTTTCATGTACCCCGCAGCTTGCTGCGATGGGGATTTTTTATTTCTTCTATTTTTTATACTGAATCAACCACCACATCCTCCACATCCTCCGCCACTTCCCCCCCCACAACTACCTCCTCTGGTGGATGCTGGCTCGATATAATTTGATGTGGTGCCGTCAGAATTCAAAACGGTAATCGTACCTTTATACATATTCATACTACAGGCAAGATTAAATGTTCCGGCTTTAGTGGGTGTAAATTCAAGGGTATTATCCCAAGAATTGAAATTCTTGGCAATATTAAATGCGGGAATAACTAAACTCTTAGAACATCCGGGCATTTGTGAGACATCTGCCTGAATTCTTACTAAAGATCCCATTTTAACTGTGGAAGGTTCTACCAGGTATCGTCCACCATTAACACTCAATTTTATTACCTGTGCTTTTCCAGCAGCGGCATCTTGGACTCCCGCTTGTCCATAGGCAAGATTAGCAGTTGAAGATGGTGTACTTATAGTGCTAGGATCGTTATTATTTGTAGTAGCAGCATTATTATTTGCTATTACATTAAATCCCGCGCCAGGCGTAGTCATGCCCATAGAACAGCTAAAAAGAATTTTTCCTATTTCTTCTGGTGTAAACGTAATGGTCTTAATTCCTTGTTTGGGGAGATAGGCAGTAACTCCCACACTAGGAGCAATAAGTACTTGAGCACATCCTGCCGCTCGTGTTCCATCTATTTGCCATTCTACCGGCACTCCTTGCAAGATAGTAAACTGGGATGGAGAGTATTCATAACCCACCACCTTCATTTTTACGATCTGTTTTCCATCTACGAGTTCCACGTTAGGATCAAGGCCAGCAGTATTGCTTGCTCCATAATTTAACTCCGCACTTGTTTCTCCAAAACTAGTAATGGCTGCGGTGTTAACTCCGACCAGAGTTAATCCGCTGCTAATATTCAAGAATCCTATTAATATAATTACTACCGCCACAATTCGAATAAATCTTTTTTGAAAAGTTCCTTTCAAGAAGCTCGTTAAAGCTCCAACAGAAAGTAACCCCGGAAGTGTACCTAGGGAAAATACTAACATTACCAATGCTCCGGTTAGGGCATTTCCGGTACTTAATACGTATAATTGCAAGGCCTGTGTAAATCCACAAGGAAAGAAGAAACTAGATGCTCCAAATAAGAATGGGGCAAAGGGTTTTTGTTCTTCGGCATTATCATATGCTTTATGAGCAATAAACTTAGGCATCTTTAGTTGGAATCGTTGCAATCCGGGAAATATATTCAACATTTGTAATCCCAATAAGATCATAACGGCACTTACCACTACCATTAATATTCCGGTTATTTTCGGTGAGAAGGTAAGAAATGAACCTAAAGCTCCCACGGCTCCTCCTAATAGGGTGTACGATATTATTCTCCCCGTATTAAAATATAAATGGGGTTTAAACTTTTGGGCGCTGCTTAATCCGGGATGAGCTTCATTATATTTACTAGATACAGTTAACAATAATCCTCCGGTTATAGCCATGCAGGTTGAAGCTGCAGCAATTAAACCCATCACAAATATAATTCCATAACTCATATTATCAGTAATTCCTATTGAGGGTAGGAGATCAAATTGTTTCAAAAGAATATATATTCCTAACACTAAAACAAAAATTGCCCCTATCTTTAGATATTCTTCAGTATTGCTATTTTCAGTATATATTGTTTCACAACCGCATACTTCATATTCTTGTCCATCAAGTGCTTGTTGCAATTCTCCTAATTCAATGTTTCGAGAAGAATGTACCTCTGCTTCTCCTTTGGCATGGTTAACTTTGACTTTTTCAACTCCATTTATTTTATTGAATTTACGTTCAATAAGTACTTCACAGCTGGCGCAGTGCATGCCCCTAATTTTCACTTTGTGTTTGTTCATAATGTAGGTGTAGATTGTAACAGCTTATATATTTAATGTGAAACTAGTTTCAGAAAGCGATTTAATTAGATGCTGGTAGTAAAACTGGAGTAATACTTGAAATTATTGGAAGATATTTAAATCTCAAATTAACCCTTCTATCTGATGAAATCAAAAACAAGTTTGACAGTTTTAGCTGGTTTGATTTTTGGATTAATTCATGATTTATTTTAGAGCTTAAATTTCATTAGTTCTGGTATAGATAATTTTTATTCTGATTTTATCTTTTCTTGGTTTGTCCCTTTATTTTTAGGTATACTTATATTAGCTTTTGATAAGAATAATATCCCTCAGAAAATTCTTAATAGTTTATTATTCTGGATATTATCAGTGATTATGTATTTTATAATTATTTTTCCAAGTTATATTTTCTAAAGGAGTTTGAGCAAGAGATCTTCTACGCTTTAGCGTAAGAGGTGAATTGCGAAACATTGATCAGCTCCAGAAAGAATAATGGTCTTGGTAAAGTGATCGGGATCACCA
>Ga0209541_10001762_pt1 | contig 42303 bp, 41 predicted proteins | sample RifCSPlowO2_01_FD_184027 | JGI IMG/M metagenome (GOLD analysis project Ga0209541, IMG submission 184027) | Groundwater microbial communities from Rifle, Colorado - Rifle CSP2_plank lowO2_0.1 (SPAdes) (version 2) | ecosystem: Environmental > Aquatic > Deep subsurface > Groundwater | place...
TTCTCCCCCTCTGTATACATTATTTTTTCTACTTCTTTCTCGGTTTGCTTTACCAATTCTTCAATCTTAACTGGTTGTATTCGACCATCACGAATTAATTTTTCTAAAGTGGCACGGGCAATTTCACGTCTTACTGAGTCAAAAGATGAAAGACGGATCACTCCTTCTTCGTCAAGATCTACATCTACTCCGGTTGCCATTTCAAATGCCCGAATATTTCTCCCTTCTTTACCTATTATCCGACCTTTAAAATCCTCATCACTTATCTTGATGGTTGAAACTGTATACTCTGGAACATAATCAGTGGCTGCATGTCGCATGGCGTCAATTAGAATCTCACGGGCTTTTGCCTGAGATTCCTGTTGAGCGTGTGTCTCTGCCTCTCTTAAGCGTTTAGCGATATCTTCTTTAATTTTCTCTTCAACTGCTGATAATATTAAGTTTTTTGCTTCGTCACGAGTCAGATTGGCAACTTTTTCCAGCTTGGTGATTAAGTCCGTTCTTATTTTTTCGATCTCTGATAGCCTCTTTTGTTGCTCCTCTTCTCTTACTTTTAATTGATTGTCTCTATCCTCTAAATGATGCATTCTCTTATCAATATTTTCCTCTTTGACGATTAATCTTTGCTCTATAACTAATATCTCTGAACGAACTTTCCTTGCCTCTTCTTCTGCATCCTTTTTAATCTTGAAAGCTTCGTCTTTAGCTTCTACGATTATTATTTTTGCCTCTTGGTGGTAATTTCCAATCTCTTTCTCAGTCTGTTGTATTGGCTTTACCGCTTCAGGTAATACCTTTGCTTCAATAACTTCCTGAGAATTTAGTTGTTTTTCTATTGTCTCCAGTCTGGTAAGAATTGTCTTTAGAATCGATAACATAGAATACCTCCTTTTGGGATGAATTATTGAGGAATAAGAAAGAGCACGAAATTAATTTCGTGTGTGAGAAAATAAAGGTAAATTACCTATCAATCTCATATATTAGTTTAACTTTAATCCTAAATTAATTCATCCTGTCTTTACTATTGTATGATTTTTTTAAAAAAGTGTCAATCACTTGATATATTATATCCCAGGAAAATCCGCGGCGGGCAAGTAAGTTACTGATTTTAATTCTTTTATCTCTTGTTGACAGCTTCATCCGGACATTAATTTTTTTTTCAATTAATTTTAAGGCTAAGTCATATTCACTCTTCGGGTTTTCTTTATAAGCGGATAATTCTTTCTCAATTACTTCTCTTTCTACCCCTTTATTTAATAACTCCTTTTTTATTACACTTATACCTTTCGGACGAAAAGAATGTCTCTGATCTATCCACCACTTGGTAAAATCTTCGTCATTTATAAAACTTTTTTCAATTAAATAATTAATCACCTGATCCGCTATTTTCAAAGAGATATTTTTTTTGTTACAGTATTGACGAAGTCTTTCACTGATTTCTTTTTTAGTGCGGGGTCTAAATGAAAGGAGTTTCAAGGCATATTTTTTTAGTTTCTGATACTCCTCTTCTTCCATTTTTTATTCACTTTCTTCTTTTCCAACGATTTTTTCTTTCATCGGTTCCAATTTGTATGCTTTCCAAATCGCTTCTAATATGTCTTTAGCTAATTTCTGATTTTCGGACAAAAATATTCTAACCGCTTCTCTTCCCTGACCTAGCATTTTATCTCCCATTTTGATGAAAGACCCGCTTTTGGTTAAAACTCCCATTTCTAACCCAACATCAATAATGCCTCCCTCACGGGAAATTCCGGACTCCAAAATATCAAATTCAGCAATACGAAACGGTGGAGCTACCTTATTTTTTACAATGCGCACGCGATGTCTGCTTCCTATCGCTTTATCACCGTCTTTCAGAGTTTCAATTTTTCTGATATCCATTCGGATTGATGAATAAAATTTTAAGGCTAACCCTCCAGGAGTTGTTTCCGGATTGCCAAACATAATTCCTATTTTCTGACGCAGTTGATTTGTAAATATCGCAACAGTCTTTGATTTAGATATCGCTCCTGTCAATTTCCGGAGGGCCTGAGACATAAGCCTCGCCTGTAATCCCATCATTGAATCACCCATCTCACCTTCTATCTCAGCCCTTGGTACCAAAGCTGCTACAGAATCGATTACCACCACATCTATACCTCCTGATCTTATTAAGGTTTCAGCTATCTCTAGCGCTTGTTCTCCTGTATCTGGTTGGGAAACTAATAAATCGTCCAGTTTGACTCCAATTTTTTCTGCCCAAATCGGATCCAAAGCGTGCTCAGCGTCAATAAAGGCTGCCACTCCTCCGCTTTTTTGAGCCTCGCTGATGATTGACAAAACTACGCTGGTTTTGCCTGATGCTTCGGGTCCAAAAATTTCAACAATTCTTCCTTTTGGAACACCTCCAATTCCTAAAGCCATATCCAAAGCCATAGCCCCCGTTGAAATCACCTCAATATCAAACTTTCCTGCCGGTTGATCACCCAATTTCATAATCGAACCTCGACCGTACTGTTTTTCTATCTGATCCATAGCAAGCCTTATTGCTTGTAATTTATGATTTACTGGCATATTTTTGTCTCCTTTCATACGTAAAATTCTTTCTCATTTTGCCACAAGCTATGATAGAATACAAGAACTACAATAACGGGGCGCAGCTCAGTTGGTAATCCCGAGTACTCGGGAGGGGGTCGGGGGCACAAATCATAAAATGTATTCCGTTTATATATTAAGATCTTTACACGCTGATAAATTATATATTGGATTTACGAGCATTCTTGAAAATAGACTAGAGTATCACAACAGTAATCATTCAAGATCGACAAAATATGGAAGATCTTGGGAAATTGTCTAATACTGAATCCGTTCTAACAAAAAAAGAAGCCATAAACAGGGAAAGATTTTTGAAGAAACAAAGAAATCGAGATTTTTATCATCGGTTAATAAACGGGGCGTAGCTCAGTTGGTAGAGCACACGGCTGGGGGTCGTGTGGTCGCACGTTCAAATCGTGTCGCCCCGACCAAAAGAGAGAAAGTCCGGAAAGATGGAATCACACCTCCCGATAATGCTACACTTCTTCAGAAGTGGTGCATATGGAAAATCAAATAGATGTTGGTGATCAAAATACCCAGCAAGTTGGGCAAAGTCCTGTTGCTCAAACGGTCCAAATCTCAGAAAAATTAAAGGCAAATTACTGGGTGATTTTTACTATTCTATTTTTACTTGTAATATTGGCTACTACAATATTTCTCTTATTTAAAAATAGAGCAACAGAAAATACTTTCGTAAATACGTCAGATGGCAAAAATAATAGATATTGGCAAAAACAGGCAATTGAGTTAAAAAATCCCACTCTGTGTGAAAACTCTGAGGCTTTTGTAGACATAGACATTCTCATATCTAAAGAGTATGCGATCAAATATTGCAAGATGGAATATGCTATAGCTACAGGAGAAATAAAATATTGTTATGAATCCAATAATAAAACTGACAGCCTTACGTGTTTAGAAAAAATAGCAGAGACATTCAATATGCCGAACACACTTAACGAAGAAATATGTACAAATAATTTTTTAGATGATAATAAGCTTTTTTCTGAATGTATAAAACGCTCTGCGAGAATCCATAATGATGACCATATTTGTTCTATTCTTACGCAGAAAAAACTCTTGGTGGGCGAACAGACCTGCCTTCGATACGCAGCTATGAATGAAAAAAGAATAGATGAATTCACTGTCGAGACAACGTTTGGTAATCTTCCAGTTCTTTTAGAAACTTGCTCTCAATATAAGATGAAAGCTAATCAAATGGCATGTTACGGATCTTTGGCAAGAAAAATTGATCAAACTGAGGGGTGGATACCCAACACTGGAGTTAAAAAAATCCAAGATTATTGTCAAGACACACAAGAGAAAAGGCTGTTGAAAATCTGTCTATATGATCAATATAATACACCCGTCATCGCAAATACGACCTTTTTCCAAAAACAAGCAATAAAATTAGCCACAAAAGACTTTATGTGGCAACAGGAAATGTGTGAAGCCTTAAAATGGATGACATTTGGCTCTACAACAGTTTTAGGAGATATTAGAGTATTTGCTGATGAAACTTGTGGATTAAAAATGTACCTTAAAGACCCATTTTCCTTTGATTTTTGAAATAATTTCACTATAACCTAGCAAAATAGTACAAAGAAATAACAGAAACGTAGCGATTTGGGACGACGAGCTAACCATTGCGAAATTCGGTTCTAACTTTTTCGTATAACAATTATGATGCAAATTGAAGACCATCCCCTATATTGGAAAAAACTACCACTTAGGCGGTAACTCACTACCTTCACCTGTTAAAAAAGCGCTGTTTTTTAGATCGGGACAACCTGGAATATTTGCATCGTAGTAATCGTCGTGGTTGTAGTCCAAAACCGCCTTAGTCGGATCTTCCCACCAAGTAGTATAGTCTGTACTCATAAGATCAGATGGATCATCAGTTGCGTGCTGAAAATCTTTACCATAATCTTTGGTCTTATGCGGTGAGCAACTCGGCAAGAAACCTAACGTATGTATAATCTCATGCATAAGTACTGCATCAAAAGACTTCGGTTGGGTATAATCAGTTGCAAAACGGTAACGCTTACAAGGTATATTATATGGACTATGGCCATGCATGTAGATAAACGCAGCATGATTTCGTCCGCTACCCTGACCACACGCATAGGTACTTAAACCATCATAGTAAACCACATACAGTTTGTTTGGCTTGTTAAACCCCAATGCTTTTAGCTTAAGTCCTATTGCATCCGCTATAAACTCATTTTTAGGAACGGATCCTGTGTAAAATGTAGAGGGCAGATCCAGACCCCTGGCAAGGGCGTTTTCGCCACCAGGTAGCCAGACAAACGTTATATCAAGCGCACCTTTGTATGTATCTAGGCGCAATGTTTTGCCTTTTGTCTGATTACACAGCCAGTTTTCCCAGGCAGAAACCGAGGTAGCAATTGTGCCATTGGTATCTAAATCTCGATCTGTTCTGTCACTTGGCAGAACATACATGACATGTATTTGATAATCTGAATTATCATCGGGCTGGTCAGTGGTTTGGCGGACAGCTGAAGCTTTTACTTCCTTAAAACATTTGGGTAAAGCAGCTTCAACACTTGGTTCAGGTAAAGAAGGTACGGCAAAGGAAGGTACGGCATCCGGCTCAGATTTGGTAGTTTGGCCAGGCATTGGGATAAATACTGCCGTCAAAAAGATAATAATAGTCGACAACCCATAGACAAGAGCTGCTTTTTTTCTTGTCTTTTCCCCTTTGGTAAAAAGTGGCACCCAGCGCGGATTAAAGAGCCCTACGATAAACAATAGAAGTGTGACGTAAAATAATATCAAAAATAGATTATACATATAGGCTACCACTTTGGTGGTAACTGACTTACTCCACCTACCAAAAAGGCGTTTACACTCAAATCAGGGCAATCTAAATAACCCAAACCTGAATCGTAGTAATCATCGCGGTAAAAGTCTAAAACCAATCCCTCTGTTAGCATAGGTTCGTCGTTCCCATGATACATAATATCAGTGTTACTATCTGTTACAGAATGGGCTGATTTGCTGACATGCGGCGCGCAGTCTGGTACAAAACCCAACGAATGGATGATCTGATGCACCATCTCATAATCGTAAAATCCCGGCTTGGTGTAATCAGTTGTAAAATCAGCCGTATCACACTTTTTTCCAGTTGATAAAATACCATGCAGGTAGACAGCTGCCGTGTGCAAAGAACCGTCTACAACTGCCTGACCACAAGCCTTGATATTGGTTGTACCATCGTAATACACAGCGTAGAGTTTATGAGGATCGTTGAAACCCAATTTTTTGAGGCGGAAGTCTATGCCATTTACTACATATTCATATTGACTGTCAGAAGTGGTATCAAATGGCAAATCTTTCCCGGTTTTGATATCCTCATCACTGGCATCTAGCCTCACAAAGGTGACGTCCAGTAAACGCTTGTTTGTATCAAGCCTAAAATATTTATCATTAGTTTGATTGCACAGCCAGTTTTGCCAGGCAGAGACAGAAGTGGCAACTGTACCATTGGTATCTAACTGACGGTCTACACCATCACTTGGAATAGCATAGATAACATGTACTTGATAGTCTGAGTTATCATCGGGCTGGTCAGTGGTTTGACGGACAGTTGAAGCTTTTAATTCTTTAAAACACTTGGGCAAGGCTGCTTTGATGTTTGGTTCAGATAAGGAAGGTACGGTATCTGATTCAGATTTGGTAGTTTGGCTTGGAATAATACCTACTAAGGTTAAAAATATAATAGTAGAGAGTCCATAAACAACAGCCGCTCTCTTTCTTGTCTTTTCGCCTTTGGTAAAAAGAGGCACCCAGCGCGGATTAACCAACCCTGCAACAAACAGGGCAATGGAAATGAAAAATAATATTGCAGCAAGTCCCAATAAAATATCCATTGTTTGGTATTTCACTCATTATAACTAAATTATAAGTATTGTATATACTTGGTGTATTCTAAAACGAAGTGCAACCGTTAGAATGGTTGCATATGAATTACAAACACCTAACGGCTGCAATCCGTGGAGCAATGGAAGCATTGCTCAATGAGAATTATACAAAGAAGGAGGTGGCAGATAAACTGGGGATTCACAAATCAACTGTCAACCGGGAAATACAAAAAAGAGGAACTCCCAGCGGATACTATGCCCAGATTGCCCAAAGTCACTATCAACGAGCAAGGATTTGTTGCAGACAGCAGAGGAAATGCCAGTATACCAAACGGCAAAAGTACATCACCAAGAAGCTGGAACTGGGGTGGAGCCCGGAACAGATTGCAGGAAGGTTGAAACGGATCAAATCTTCCCTGTACGTCTGTAAAGAATCCATCTATCAATTCCTATACACAGATGAGTGGGCCAAAGAGGAGAAACTGTATCAATATTTACGCTATGGAAGAAAAAAGAGAAAGAAACAAAACGGAAGAGGAGTACACCGGATGAAAATACCAAACAGAGTCAGTATTCACGAACAGGCCAGTTATTGTGATTCAAAGAACAGAATACGGGCACTGTGAGGGTGATAGCGTCATCTACAAAAACAAAATGGCAATCAACACCATGAACGAACTAGTAACTGGAAAAGTAGCATTTAAAAAGCTTGTGAGAAAAACTGCTTATGCAACTACTGATGCGGTAGTGGGAAGCGCCAACCAACTGCGGGCAAAAACAATAACCTTTGATAACGGAACAGAGTTTACGGATCATGAAGAGATTACCAGGAAAACAGGTATCCCTGTTTTCTTTGCTGATCCTTACTGTTCAAACCAACGGGGAGCTAATGAGAACGTGAATATGCTTCTTAGGGGCTATCTGCCCAAAAGAGCAGATATTACTGTTCTTACACAGGAAGAGTTAGATGACATTGCAAAGGAGTTAAACAATAGACCAAGGAAACGGTTGGGATATTTATCGCCCAACGAATATTATCAACATTTAATCAAAGGAGATTCAAAAGTTGCACTTGACTTTAGAATGTAGGGTAAGAATTTATACAGTGTTATTATGATATAATTATCTCCCTTAAGATTTGTAACTGGGTTATAAATTTTCTTTCATAATTTTATAATTTTATGAAAATTAAAATCGCCGTAGTTGGTATAGGAAATTGCGCTTCGTCTCTGGTACAGGGACTGGAATATTATAGAGACCAAAAACCGGGAAAGGAAATCGTCGGACTCATGCATTCTGTTATCGGCGCGTACAAAATCAGCGATATAGAAATTGTAGCCGCTTTTGATGTAAACAGCACAAAAGTTGGGAAAGATTTATCCGAAGCAATATTTGCTTATCCAAACAACACCAGGATTTTCTCCAAAGTTAGAAAATCAGGAGTAATCGTCCAAAATTCACCGGTATTAGATGGAGTTGGTAAATATCTCAAAAAGGTTATTAAACCTAGTTTACAAAATATTCCGGATCCAAAAAAAATCTTAAAAGAAGCTGGTGCCCAAATTCTTATTAATTTCCTACCTGTTGGGAGTCAAAGAGCAACCGAGTATTGGGCAGAAGTATGTTTAGCAACGAAAGTTGCTCTTATAAATTGTATTCCCGTTTTCATTGCCAGTGATAATAAATGGGCGAAACGATTCGAGACTGCTGGCGTTGTTTTGATCGGTGACGATATAAAATCACAGGTAGGAGCAACAATTGTCCACAGATCACTGGTCAACCTTTTTCTCGATCGGGGGATGCCGATTGACAGAACTTATCAATTAAACGTAGGAGGAAATACTGACTTTCTAAACATGCTGGAACGGCAGCGGCTTGACTCTAAGAAAATTTCCAAGACTAAATCAGTGGTATCTCAAATTTCCCTTCGTAACCAATCTATCGCATCCGAAGACATTCACATCGGACCAAGTGATTATGTTTCATGGTTAAACGACAATAAAGTCGCCTACATTCGTATTGAAAGCAGACATTTCGGAGATATCCCGATGAATCTTGAAGTCAGGCTTTCAGTTGAAGACTCACCAAACTCTGCCGGAGTGGTAATCGATGCTATACGATGCTGTAAACTGGGAATTGATAATGGGGTTAGTGGTTCTCTGATTGCTCCCTCATCCTATTTCATGAAGTCACCGCCCACGCAATTCACTGATTCACAGGCTAAAAGTAAAGTTGAAGAATTTATAAATCAATATTCACTATAACCTTTTGACTCCAAAGTTATCACCAGATGCTCGGCCAGTTTCAGACTACGATGTAAAAGTAAATGTAATAAGGTAATATCTCGGATAAGAATCTGTGATAAGAATTATCAAGAGAAAGTCTATTATCCCCGCTTAGGGTAACCAATCGTAAGAGTATTATCACCAAAGCGTTTAATATATATTCGTTCGAGCATCATTGCTTCTTGAATTGTTTTTACTCCTTTCCCAGAAATGGCAGATACAGCCTTTTCTCCCCCTAAAAGAATTGGTGCATGGAAAGCATAGACTTTATCAACCAGTCTTTCATCAATAAAACTGCCTATTGTTTTGCCGCCACCTTCAACAAAAATACTGATTATCTCCCTTTCTCTTAGATCCTGTAAAAAACAAGGGAGCGGAATGGTGTCATTTTCATATAAAAGATATGGTATGTTTCTCTCTCTCAATTTTATAAGTTTCTCTTTATCACACATTGAGGTTGTGGCGATAAACACATTCGCATCACGAAAGACTTGAGACGTAAGAGAAATTTTTAGGTGTGGATCTAATATAATACGGATTGGATCTTTCATACTTTTGTTTCTTACTCCTAAATGTGGGTTATCGGTTATAACCGTATTCACTCCTACTAGTATTGCTTGGTATTCTGCTCTTAACTGCCTAGCAAAGTTACGCGCTCTTTCATTAGTTATCCATCTTGAATCACCTGTACGTGTAGCAATTTTCCCATCAAGGCTGGCAGCAAATTTGATAGCAATAAAAGGGCGCTTCTTTTCATGAAAGGTAAAAAATGCCTCGTTGAGATTTCGTGCTTCTTTTTCTAAAATACCCACAGACACTTTGATGCCCGCCTTCCGAAGTAATTCTATTCCTTTACCATGAACCTTGGGATTAGGATCAAGACTTGAACAAACTACGCGTGTTATTCCTGATTTAACAATTGCGTCAACACATGGCGGTGTTCGTCCATAATGTGAACAGGGTTCAAGATTGACATACAGCGTGACACCTCTAATACTGGTTTTAGCATCATTTAATGCTTCAATTTCCGCATGAAGAAGACCAACTTCTCTATGATATCCCTTTCCAATGATTTTGTCATCCTTAACAATAACAGTTCCTACCATTGGGTTTGGGTTTGTCCAACTCATTCCTTTTTTAGCAAGTTTTAGCGCTTCTTTGATAAAGAATATCTCATTCATTTATGTATTATTCATGAAGTTAAACCGTCGTAACCGTATGTCCTAATTTATGTTTTTTTACTTTTAAATAGTTTCTATTCATTTCATGAGAGAATCCCTCAAGAGGAATTTGTTTTGTAACATCTATACCAAACTGAGAAAGTTGTTGCACTTTTGTAGGATTATTAGTCAGAAGAGTAATGGTTGATATCCCATGGTCTTGTAAAATTTCTGCTGCTATCTTGTAATCTCGTGCATCAATCGGCAAACCAAGGGCTTCATTGGCTTCAACGGTATCCAATCCTTTATCTTGAAGTTCATATGCTTTAATTTTATTGGTTAATCCAATTCCTCGCCCTTCTTGATTTAGGTAAATAAGAATACCATCTCCTCTTTGACCGATACGTTTTAAACTCTGATGGAGTTGATCCCGACAATCGCATTTGCGGGAAAGAAATGTGTCACCGGTTATACACTGCGAATGTATTCTGGTAAGCACAGGTTTTTCTTTTATATTCCCCATGCGCAGAGCAATATGTTCTTTATGATCATAAATTGATTTATACACGCTCATGCGAAATGTCCCGTATTCTGTAGGTAGAAGAGCTGAGGCGGCTTTGGTAACGGTTTGACTGCTGAAGCTAACATGAGGTCTGCCTTTAAGATATTTGATAAGATCTCTAATCGAGACAACATTGATATTAAATCGTTTAGCAAAAGTAGTTAGTCTGGGAAGTTTGGCAACTTCTCCGTCATCTTTAAGAATCTCACAAAGAACACCACAAGGCGAGAAACCAGAAAGTCGTGCTAATTCAACTGTTGCTTCTGTATGACCCGCTCGTTCACACACTCCACTATCTCGGGCAAGCAGGGGAAAGACATGACCGGGACGAACCAAATCTGTTGGTTTTGAGGAAGAATCCGCGAGTACTTTTATGGTCATTGCACGGTCTGCTGCTGAGATACCAAAGGATTCGACACCTTGAGTATCAACAGTGACGGTGAATTGCACGCTCGTTGTTTCTGTATTATCAATCGGAGGAACCATAAGTGGTAAATCAAGCTGTCTCGCTTTTTCTTTGGTTATTGCCACACAGATCATACCCCGACAATGTTGTAGTAAAAAATTGACTTTTTGCGGTGTAACTGTTTCTGCGGGAAAGATTATATCTCCTTGATTCTCACGATCTAGACTATCGACAACAATGAGCATCTTTCCTTTTTTGAGCTCTTTTATCGCAGTTGATATAGGACAAAATGGATTCATAGTTTTCTCATAATTTCAATCATTCTTAGTGCTGTTAACGCTCCTTCAACACCTCGGTTATCTTTCTTACCTGTTGCTCTTGCTATAGCATCTTGCAAGTCATACACAGGGAGCACCTCAAAGATAACAGGAATCTCATAATCGTAGGAAACTTGCATACATCCTCTGACACATTCATTGGCTACCTGTTCAAAATGATAGGTTTTTCCTTTGAGTACGACCCCAAAGACGATAATGGCATCGTAGATCTTTTTTTGAGCCAGTTTTTTGGCAATGAGTGGAATTTCTAAAGAACCAGGAATTTTGAAAATCTCTATTTGATCCTGCCGAACGCCTTTGCTTTCCAAAGTGGAAACACAATGTTTGATAAGACTCTTTGCGATAGTAGAGTGATACATACTGGCGACAATGGCTAATTTTATTTCTTCAGTTTCCATAGATTGATTTTTTTATTAAAAGTATTGCGAAAGAATTTCAAAAAATATTTAGCAAGAATATCAACTTCTATATTTAGAGAATCATCTATTTTTGCGTACTGCAACATGGTATGTTTCCAGGTATAGGGAATAATGCCAACGGTAAAGAATGATTGTTTAGCTTCAATTATGGTGAGAGATATACCATTTACAGCTATTGATCCCTTATCGATCAGGTAGCGGGATGCTTCTGATCTTACTTTTATAGTTAGGATATGACTATTGCCTTCTGGTTGAATTTTTTTAATCATGCCTGTGCCATCCACATGTCCTTGAACAATATGACCTTCAAAGAGAGCATTTGCTGACATTGGTAATTCAAGGTTGACATAATCACCAACTTTTAATGTACCAACCATTGTTTTTTTATGCGTTTCTGGCATGACTTCAATGGAAAATGAGCGTGTTCTTGGGGTAGCGTTCACAGTTAAACAAATACCGTTTACAGCCGCACTACTTCCTTGACCAAGTTTTTGAAAAAATGACATATCAGAAGATATCGTATAGCGGGATTGAGTAATCGACTCTACCTTGCCTACATGAGTAATAATTCCTGTAAACATGATTATCCGTTCTCCTTCAAATGACAGGTGTCATTAAATAACTCCATGACAACCTGATTATCTGGGTAAATCACAACTCGTGAGAGTGATGCTGGCTTAAGATGGAACTGCCAGCGAGTGAGAGGCTTTATGCCGAAAAGATGGCACAAGAGGATATTGAGAGAACCAGCATGACCAACAATACCAACTGTTTTTCCTCTATAATTTACGCATATCTGCTGGTACATCTTCGAAATCCGGTCAAGTACAACGTCATATGTTTCTCCATCGTGAGGCGAATATTTAAAAGGATCCTGTTCACATTTGGAGAGTTGTTCAGGATATAGTGACTGTATTTCATGATACGTATGTTCTTCCCATACACCAAAATTAATCTCTGTTAATCCGGGATGGACAATGACGGGGGTATTGGTGGTAAAAAGAAATTCACAAGTTTCTTGAGAACGTTTTGCTGAACTTGTTAATACAATGTCAAAGGAAATCGTTTCAAGCCGTTGTCTAAGTTTCTCAATCTGATTTCTTCCAATGGTGCTTAAGAGAATATCAGTTTTCCCTTGATACCGGTGTTCAAGATTAAGATCAGTTGCTCCATGTCTGATTACATAGAGGGTAGTATTATTTTGTGATTTATTCAATAAAAAATCCCCTCTTCGGGGATAAAATAAATAACATCTGGTTTCAAAACCAGTTTTTCCTTCTTTCGTCCCGACTATACGGTCGGCCCTGGAATTACACCAGATCGTGTCCCGATTATCTCAGAACTCGTGGGCTTGCCCCGACCTTAACTAGGGGTTTACCACCGATCAGAACTTGCATCTAACCCCGAAGAAATATAATGTTATACTACAACACTTACCAACTTTTGGCAAGCTTATTAATTATTGTATTATAAATGAATAAATCGAAATCTCTAAGTAAACTAGGAATAAATCTTACAGTTATGCATCATCAACAAGAGATGCTGGATAAATATATAAAATATCTTAAAGAATTGAAAATAGAATGGGTCAGACTTACTTTAGATTTTAACGATCAGCCAAATCTCCAATCAATTACCTATTTGATAAAAGAGTGTCAGAAAAACGATATCAAAGTAGTCGGCTTGCTTTCAAATATTATTGCCGGAAACATCGTAAATATTATTTTTCCCCGGTTAAAAAATAAGCCCGTAATTGAACAAGCGGATGAATACCGTAGTTTTGTCATAAAATATGTTAGTGGCCTAAAAAAATACATAAAGCATTGGCAAATATTAAATGAGGTAAATACGAGGAGATTTTGGGTAAAAAGACCAAATCCGGCAGAGTACGTTATGATTCTAAAAGAAACCTCGGATATTATTAAAAAAATAGATAGTAAAGCAAAAATTATCTTCTCAGGAATATTAGAAAACGACGATCGAAGATTCAGACCATTCATAATGAAGGATTATTATATTAATTCTCTTCTTCATAATGCCATCCTTTATTTTGACATTGCCAGTTTTCATCCCTACGTAAAAGAATGTTTCATTTCTTTACAAAATAAACACTATTATTATAGTAAGGTAACTAAACTCATCGATAAAGCCAAAAACCAGATGACTGATTCTAAAAAACCGATTTGGATAACTGAGTTTGGTATCAGTCATAAATGGGTTAGAATCTCTAAAAAAGACATTGCTTGGGTGTACTGGATGATTTATAAATATTGCTGCGATAACGGCATCATGTTTTTCTTATGGCAGCTTTTTGACATTCGTCAACCAGGCCATGAACCACTTTCCCCGGAAAAATATTTTGGCCTTCTTGATACCAATCTCAAACCGAAAGAAACATACCATGAGTTCCTAAAACTTATAAGGGGATAACGTGAAATATTCATCGATTCTTACTAGTCTTTTTTTTGCTGTCCTGATATTTACTCTCTTTTTTTTCCGGATAATGACCTCAAATCGAATGCCTGTCTCTTATAACTACGACGCGGATTTTGGCAGAGATTTATTGACCATGCTAAGAATCAATAAGGGGAAATTGACTTTGATTGGACCGCAGTTAAGCCTGGCAGGTCTGCATACAGCTCCTTACTATTTCTATTTTTTCGCGCCCTTTTTGCGTATTACCAACTATAATCACAACGGTGTTGTATATGCAAATGCAGCCATGTATCTTTTGGGATTTCTCTTTTTATTACTTTATGTTAAAAAAACTCATGAGACTTGGACCAGTCTGCTATTACTGCTTTGGCTCGTTACCACGCCCTATGTCATATTAGCCGCCCGCACGCCGGGTAATGCTTTCTCTTACGTGATTATATTATTTTGGTATATCGCGATCCTTTTCCGAACAGTTGAAATGACACCTTTGAAATCTATTTTATTCGGGATAACAGCTGGAATAGTGGCAAATTTTCATCCCATCAGTCTGATTCCTTTAATGGTTTCTTTTTTTCTTACCGTCTTCACTTTAAAAAAACTAGAGCTAAAGACAAAATTGTTTATTTTTTCGTTGTATATTTTTACTTTTATCATCACTTTTTTACCGGTTTTGATATTTGAATTCAGGCATAACTTTGTGATCTGGCAAAATCTAAAAAATCCAATAAGGATAAGAGAGTTTTTCGGTAATAACGGTTACCTTTCAACATTTTCTGTCAGTAATATATTTACAATAGACAGTTCATCTGTCCAATGGCTTCCGCTTGGTTTAATTAGTAGTCTTTTCATACTAATTTTGTTGGCTTGTTACGGTAAAAATAAAGATAAATTCATATGGATAATTACGACTATATTCTCTATAAGCTTTTTTCTGTTAAATAAAGGCTCACCTCATTATTATTTTCCCGTTCTCGTATTAATTCAGTGTGTAATCGCTGGTTTAATTATGAAAATTACCTATGCCAGATTGATTTTAATATTTTTCATTATTCTTAATATTTACTTCTTCCCGAAATCAATTTATCAACCCGGAAGAAATTTAATAGATGTTGAAAATAAATTCAACCAATATCTTAAATTACAAAACCTCCCTAAAATTAACTTGAACGTAATCCTCATAAATGATACACACCTATCAATAGTTGGTTATGAATATAGATTTTTACTGGAAAAATATAATTATCCGTTGCAAGATGAATATTCATATAATAAATCTGATTACTTACTGCTCATCTCAGAAAAAGGTGAAATCGATTGGCAACACCTGACAAGTTGGGAACTCAACGAATTCGGCCAAAAAGTACTGTTAAATAAGTATGTGGGGGATAAAAATGTCTATTATCTGTTCGGAAAGATTTAATTTATCTACTTTGTAATAGTTTTAAGATTTTCTTGGTAAATCAAGACGATTTCTTTGTTTCTCCTAAGTTGATCTAATTTATCATCGGAAATAACAGGATCATCACGCGTGTTTCCGGAAGCCGTATCTGTTTTTAAATAATGTATCTTAACAACTTGATTAGGATAAATTAATCTCAGAGAATCCTCCATACCGTTTCTAAAAACATAAGCTTTCCAGATTGAATCAACACTACTGTCTGGCAGATTTACAAAATATATATTATTTTTAGGAAGTGCGGGATAAAGTGTTTTAATATCGAAAAGAACCTGCTTGGTAATATTACTGCTGATTACCCAATAATTTTTTTGCTGACTCAGAAACAACATGCCGGAAGTTAGTATTAATAATAAATATATGTAAAACAATATCTTAAATATTTCGTTTTGCTTTTGGAGGGTTATGGATGATAAAAATATTATTGAAGGGATAGAGGATAAATATATATATCTGGCCTGTACCGCGCTTGTGAAAGAAAAAATTACCTCTGTCACTAACATCCATAAAAATAAAAACAGGCGGACTCCGTTTCTTCTTAATTGATAAATAAGTATTAAATCGATCAATAACGACAGGAACAAGATAAGCGCTTTGGGTAACTGATCTATTAATAAAGGAAAGGGAAGAAATAAATATAAATTTGATTTTAGAAAAGAGGCGAAAAATCTAGGCATAGTAGGAACATGAACAAACAAAGACATATCCGCTGATACCCACCTTAATAAACTGAAAGACATTACAAAAAATGTAAGAACGATTAAAATAAGAAGGGCTAAACGCTTATTTCTTTTTAAGCCCGGAATTAACCAAGATGATAAAAATCCAACTGGTAACAAACTTATGGCATATTCGTGACTGAAGTAGGCGAGCAAAAAAAAGATGGTAAATAATACTAATAAAAATTTATGTTTTTCTAATCCGTAAATTAAAGAAATTAAACCGCAAAGATAAAATAAGACCATGATCGAAGTTGATATACCTGTAATCCAATAAACCACCTCGTATTGAGAAAAAAACAGGCTAAAAATTAATGCAGAAATCATACCGGTTTTAAAACTTCGCGTCAGTTTTTGAGTAACCCAACAAACCAAAACAGAATTAACCATATGAAGTAACAAAGCAATAAGGTGATAAGGGAAGGGGTTTAGACCAAATATTTTTTTTAATCCAAAAATTATCAACCAGAAAACCGGGTTATAATGATAAAATCCCGGGTAAAACTTTACTGTGTCTTTAAGACTGTTGAAACTGAGGTAAAAGAAGTCATCGCTGATAAAATAATAACTTAAAATATCTTTATAATAGTAAAAAATTAAGATGAATAGGCATAATACGAAAAAAGATCTTTTCATCTAAACTATTATACTTGAGGATTAAAACTGCAGATTATGTTATTAGTGTTTGGCTTTTTTCTCAGGATTTTCCTTTACTTCTTTTTCTTTTTCACCTTCCAACTCTTCATCAGCCGTAATGAGAATTGAAAAAAGAATGAATCCGGCAAAGATTGGCATTATCAGAGTAAAACGGGTTACCTCATCAGGGACTTTCCATAAGATCCCTAGAGAAAGCACTATACCTACTACAGCTGCCCAAATCATGGCTTTGTTTCCTTTATAAAATTTCGTCCACCACTTATGCATACTATCACTATCCTAAGATAGGAGTGTATAATTGTCAAGATCTTATGAAATCAGGATTTGTAGCAATTATCGGTAGGCCTAACAGTGGTAAATCAACTCTCCTTAATAATATTTTAGGACATAAGGTGTCTATCACTTCACCCAAACCTCAAACGACGCGTTTTCCGGTCAAAGCGATTTATGAAGACGCGCGAGGACAGATTATTTTTATTGACACACCGGGTATTTTTGCCAAAGTAAAAGATCCCGTATCACAAGTAATTAACCCACAGGCCGAAAAAACTCTCAAAGAAGAAATAGATGTAATTATCTATTTAGTTGATCACACGAGAGACAGGAATATCGAAGAGAATAAAATTTTAGGGGTTGTGAGGAAGCATAATAAACCAAAAATATTAGCCTATAACAAAATAGATATAAAAAGTCCTTCTTTCCTTCCGCACTATAAATTTATGGAAGAGGAATTTGATAAAACTTTATCTATATCAGGCCTTTTCAAAAGTAATCTCAATTACTTACTCGATGCAGTGTTTGAATATCTTCCTAAGAGAGGGAAAATCATAGATAACTCGAATCGGCCAACTCCTTTAATCAATATGGATAGTAAAAAATTTATTTCTGAAATTATTCGCGAAAAAGCCTATATTTTTCTAAGAAAAGAACTTCCTTACTCGCTCACCGTAATTGTTGATGAAATTTCACAGCGCGAAAATAATCTCATGTATATCCAGGCGAGAATCATTACCGGTGCCCAGAGGTATAAAAAAATGATCATTGGTGAAAAAGGCCGGATGATCAAAGAAATCGGAATGGCAGCTAGAAAAGAATTAGAAACGGCAACTAACAATAAAATATTTTTAGAACTGACTGTCGAGGTTAATCCTCACTGGTATCAGGAGTTTATGTAGTTAAAAATATTTTTAATTTAGATAAAGATCGGAACCGATGACTGACTTTATTTTTTTCTTCAAAGGAAGCTTCCGCGTTAGTTTTTCCTAAATCAAAATTAAAAAATACCGGGTCATATCCGAATCCATTAATGCCTTTTGGGTCATCAGTAATATAACCCTCACTTACCCCTTCAAATGTATGAATTTTCTTTGAATTCGGATCGTATAGAGCGACAATTGTTCTAAATCTGGCTGTCCTTTTTTCTTTTGGTACTGAGTCAAGTTCCTTAAGTAACTTATTAATTCTGTCCGAATCGCTACCCTCCGTATATCGCGCCGAATAAATCCCGGGTCTACCATCAAGTGCATCTACCTCCAATCCGGAATCTTCCGCTAATGTCAGTAAACCGGTTTCTTCTCCTGCCGTTTTCGCTTTCAATTCGGCATTTTCTGCAAAACTTTTTCCTGCTTCGAAAATGTCACTAACTATCCCAAAATCATTCAAAGTTTTGAGTTGTAGTGGAATATCCTTCAGGATTGCTTTAATCTCCTGAATTTTCCCGAGGTTCCTTGTAGCAATTAGCAGTCGTCTCTCTGTCATTCTGACGTAAAATATCTTAAACGTTTCAGTACTTCATCTTTTCCGAGTATTTCCATCGATTCATTGAGTGGAGGAGAAATCTTTTTACCCGTCATTGCAATTCTTAGAAACATAAAAAACTCGCTGTTTTTTATCTTTAACATTGTTGCTAAATTTTGCATCGTTTCTCCAATATCGTCTTCTTTAAAATTCTGTAATTTTTCTAACTCTTCAATTATTTGCTTGATTAAGCCTTTTTTATCCGATAGATCCAACTCATATTTTTGTGGCTGCTGAAAAAAGAACTCGCAAAGCGGTAAATAATCGGATAACTTCTTTATCCGCTCCTGTATAAGAGGTATAGTTTTATCTATTATCTCTTCTGGGTATTTCTTTTCTAAATATTCATAGATTTGAGATTTGAGTTTTGTCCGCCAGCTGGCGGATTGATTTTTTCTGATGTATTCCCCGTTCATCCATTCAAGTTTTCTGACGTCAAATGCAGGACCTATTGCTTTTAAATCTTTTAGGATGAAATATTTCATCATTTCATTAAGACTGAATATTTCCTTTCCATCGGGCATCGACCAGCCCATAAGCGCCAAATAATTTAGAATTGCCTCCGGAATAAATCCTTGCTGTTTATACCACGATACCCAAACCGGATTCTTTCTTTTGGATAACTTACTTTTATCAGGATTTCTAAGTATAGGACCGTGCGCAAAAATTGGCTGGTGCCAACCCAGGTAATTATAAATTAAGATATGTTTTGGAGTAGACGAAATCCATTCCTCTGCCCGGATACAATGGCTAATTTTCATCAAATGATCATCAACCACAACTGCAAGATGATATGTGGGGAAACCGTCGGATTTGATAAGCACTTGATCATCAATCAATCTATTTTCAAATGAGATCTTTCCTCTGATTACGTCTTCAAATTCTGTTTTCCCCTCCTCAGGAATATTTAATCTAATGACATATTTCTCGTTTTTGTTTTTTGGTTTCTGATTGTGCTCTCTTTTGCATTTTCCATCATAAATAGTTGGAAATCCCCGGCTCTGTTGCTGTTTTCTCATTTCATCAAGTCTTTCCGGACTACAATTACAATAAAAAGCATTGTCTTCTTTTACCAATTTTTCAGCGTATTGACGATATAAATCTAAACGCTCAGATTGCCGGTAAGGTCCGTATGGACCCCCTACGTCTGGTCCTTCATCGTAATTTAATCCCAACCATTTTATTGAAGACAGGATTCTCTGTTCACTTCCCGGGACTAATCTTGCCCTATCGGTATCTTCGATACGGATAATAAATTTCCCGTTTCTCTGTCTCGCAAATACATAATTTATCAGAGCCGTATAAACATTACCAATATGAAGATCTTCTCCCGTAGGAGATGGTGCGATTCGTACTCTTACGTCTTTCATAGATTGATTCTAACATGCTATTTACCTTATACTCAATTAAGACAGTTAAACCTTCACAAGTATGGGTAATCTAACAGAAATTTCTATTATATTCAGAAAACTGATTATATGGCTGAGTTTGGGCATTATTGTTTTCATCTTTCTAAGATTACTTTTTATAATTGCCATAAATAGTTGGAAAGCAAGTCATCCTATTCGAATTCCTCCTCCAAAAATGGAATTCGGTAAGCTTCCAAATCCCAAATTTTCACAAGTCGCCACCTCTTCCTCTGGTTTGAGATTTACTTTAGAGAATATTGAAGGGGTACCTGTCGTAGATAAACCGCAGGAGGGAACTGCGTCTTCTAAAGTTTACTCTATGCCCAAAAAATCACCAACTTTCCTTTCTTCAGATCGCTCAAATAAGTTTGCGGTGAAATTAGGTTTCACGAATGAACCTCAAGTTTCAAATTCAACTATTTATAATTACACAGATCCTCTCGAACCCTTAAGAACCTTATCTGTTGATAGTATTAATTTGAACTTTATTCTAAAATACAGATGGGAAAATAATCCAATTGTAGTCTCAAACGGGCGCTTGGACTCAAAAGATCAGGCTTTAAATGAAATTAAGAGTTTTATCCAGTATAATAATCTGTTTGATGATAGTATAGCTTTGGGTAAAAAAAATCCAGAACTTCTCATCAACTAGCGTATCTACGGCAAATGTTATAAAAGTTAACTACTTTAGAAATGATCTTGATGGATTAAAAATATTACCACCAGCATTTAATCACAGTTACAACTACGTAATTTATACCCGATCGACTAATACTAATTCACAGGTTCTTGAGGTATCATATAAATTCTGGCCAATAGATTTTGATAACTTTGGTACTTATCCCATAAAATCTGCTATTTCTGCCTGGCAGGATTTAATCGATGGTTACGCAACTGTTGTTAATCTGGGAAATAACTCTCCTCAAAATATAGTTATTCGCCATATTTATCTTGCTTATTATGACAGTGAAGATCCACAACCATATCTGCAACCAATATATGTCTTTGAAGGGGATAATGATTTTGTGGCTTTTTTACCAGCTGTAATCAGCGAATGGTTGGAGTAATGTCTCTGATGTTTTTCCAAACAAAATTACTAAATACCCAATCAATCAGTTTAATTGTTTCTCCAAACCGGTCACTACTTTTTAAAATAACAATTAAGATAGATTCGCTATTTTTGTTTATCTCAGAAACTAAAATTTCTCCACCTTCTTGAGTTAAACCCGTCTTTACTCCAGAAACTCCAGGTACTTTCCCTAGCAGCTCGTTTACATTTTTCAAATCGTGAAAATAGGTATAACTTACATCTGAAACTGTAATTGCGCGTGTCCCGACAATTTTGGAAAAAGTTTTATTACTCAGTCCCACAAGCGCCAGTTTAGCAAGATCAGAAGCAGTTGTATAATTATTTTGGTCGTCAAAACCTGCAGGATTGGCAAAATGTGTATCGAAAAGATTCAACTTCTGAGCTTTTTCATTCATGGCTACCACGAACTTCTCTATTCCTCCAGGATAATTTTCAGCTATGGCAAAAGCAGCGTCATTAGCTGAGTGAACTAAAGTACCGTATAAAAGTGATTCAAAAGCTAACTTCTCTCCTCTTTGTAAACCCATAGTTTTACCTTCATTAAGAACTGATTTAACGGTCATAATATCGTCTAACTTAAATGTGTCAAGCGCGACTAAAGCAGTAATAATTTTCGTAGTTGATGCAGGAGAAAATTTCGTTTTTTCGTTTTTGACATAGATGGTTGCTCCTGAAGGAATATCTTTAATTATTACTCCTAACGCAGAAACTTGCGGTGCTTCATCACCCTTCTGATTAATTGGGTATGAAGGAGGAGGTGATAAATCAATACTTTTTGGTAAGATTATTGAGGCAGTTTTAGAAACTGTCCTCGTATACGTATTAGGAGCGGGAAAAAGAGATATAAGAAGAATAAAAGAAATCCAACAGAAATAGCGACTGCCATTTTTTTTTAGATTGTGGAAAGTTATAGTTTTGTTAGGTTTCATTTACGAGTCGTATTCCTAATTCTTGCAATTGATCCTCAGCAACCTCACTTGGAGCATCCATTACAGAAGTTTTTCCTCCTGAAGTCTGCGGAAACGCGACCACTTCGCGGAGATATTTTTCCCGCGCTATAATCATCATCAACCTTTCTACTCCAAAAGCACAACCGCCATGTGGAGGCGCACCGTAGGTAAATGCTTTCAGCATATGACCGAATTTTTTGATAATCTCACTTTTTCCATAACTCATAATTTCAAAGACGGATTGTAAAACTTTAGGATCATGCGAGCGTATACTACCACCACCAACCTCAAAACCGTTACAAATCAAGTCGTATTGGCTCGTGAGAATCTTGTCAATATTTCTTTTTGCCAAAAGATCACTGGTAAATTCTTTTTTAGGGTTAGAGAAAGGATTATGAGTAAAAGTCCACTTATCAATCTTGTCTTTTTCGAAAAAGGGGAAATCTACTACCCAAGCAAAAGCTTTGACATTACCCTTTTTTTCTTCCTCACTTCTTAAATCAAACTTATCAGAACCAAACCGCTGTATTGCTTCTTGATAGGTTAGCACCGGGAAAGGCTTCTGTTTGATTTTTTCTCCCATCGCTTCAAATACTTCTATCATCATCTCTTCCAAAATCCTCATGACGTCTTCACGTTCGACAAAACTCATCTCAATATCAATCTGGGTATGTTCAAAACCGCGATCAGATCGCAGATCCTCATCGCGAAAACATTTGGCTATCTGAAAATACCGCTCAAATCCCGCTACCATCAAAAGTTGTTTGTACTGTTGTGGAGATTGCGGCAGAGCATAGAATTTGCCCGCTTGCAGACGGGACGGTACCAAGAAATCTCTTGATCCTTCAGGAGTAGATTGGGAGAGATGCGGCGTCTCTATTTCGATAAAATTATTGCGAAACAGAAAGCTTCTTATTAATTGTACGAATTTTGAGCGCAATCTGATATTGTTGTTAAGTCTTGCTCTCCGTAGATCCAAATACCGGTATTTCAGCCTAATCTCCTCATCCAAATCATAACCGTCAGTATCGATAGGAAAAGGCAGTTCTTTTGCCTTCGATAGTATCGTTAGTTTTTTTACTTCTACCTCAACCGTCCCGGTCTCCAGTTTGGGATTGACCATAGAAGCTGGTCGCTCTTTGATCAGTCCAACGACTTCAATGACATCCTCGGCAGATGGGGTCAGGCCTTCAGGCCTCTCAAGGCCTGACCCCGACACCACGAGTTGCACAATCCCACTTCGATCACGGAGATCCAAAAACATAATCTTCCCATGATCACGACGGGTATTGATCCACCCTTGAAGAAGTACTTCTTCGCCGACTTTTTGAATAGTTTCGCCTGCTAAACAACGGAACATAGTAATTAATTGTTATCTCCTATTATATTTCTTCAGTGCTAATCCCAATAGTTCGATCGCTCTTTCCAACTTTTTTTCTTCCAACACATAGGCTATTCTTATTTCGTCACGCCCTAAACCTGGTGTTATATAAAATCCTGTAGCTGGTGCTACCATCACAGTCTCCTTACGATCCGAAAAACTGTTAAGTAAGTAGGCAGCAAAATCGTCACTATCGCTAATTGGAAGCTTAGGAATTATATAAAAAGCTCCCTCAGGGGCAACAGCTGTCACTTGAGGTATATTTTTCAAAGATTCGACAACCGTATTACGACGACTCTGGTAAATCTTTTTTATTTTATCGGTATATTCTTTATAGTGCGTCAGCATAGGTACCAATGCCAACTGGTCAACTGTTGCTACTGATAATCTGGACTGGGCAAAGCGTAAAACCGCCTGCATCACTTCCCGATTCTGACTGACTACGCAACCGATGCGTGCTCCGCAACTGTTAAACCTTTTTGATACACTGTCAACTATAATCAACTGGTTTCTTAAATCTTTAAATGAAACAAATGGCAAAACCTTTTTCCCGTCAAAGACTATTTCCTGATAAGTCTCATCAGAAATTATGAACAGATTATGTTTTAGAGCAAGAAGAGCCAGCATCCTAACCTCTTCATCTCTATATAAAGTGCCCGTTGGATTATTAGGATTACAAACAACTATTCCGCGTGTCTTTTTATTAATTGCCTTTTCTATGGCTTTTTTATCAGGTAAATGAAATCCGTTTTCAACACGGGTCCTGACCGGACGAAGCGTAATATTACCCATTGCAGCAATAATCGCATAGCTGGTGTAAAACGGCTCGAAGACTATTAACTCTGTTCCTGGATCGGCAACGGTCAGAAATGCAAATATTAAACCTTCCGAACCTCCACTTGTAACGATGATGTCACCTATATCAAAATTATTTCCTTTATCATGATAAAATTTTTGCCAGGCGGTAACCGTGGGTAACATTCCGGTCGAAGGCGCGTATTCAAGCGTCGGCTCACCAAAGTTTTTAATACGCTCCATAATATTCTTAGGTGTGGGTAAATCCGGCTGACCTATATTTAGATGATAAACTTTTAACCCTTTCTTCTTTGCCGAATCTGCCAAAGGAACCAGCTTACGGATAGCTGACTCTGGTGTATTCTTAGCACGACTGGAAATAGAAATATTTTTCATGAATTACCTCCTTAAATATAAATAAATAATTTTATCCTAGACTTTTTCGTAAAACTCCTCCATAGGTGATTAACTGGGAAATGTCTTTTTTGTCTTTATGTCTTTGGTATATTTTTTCGGCTAATTTAAAATGTTCTAAATGATTGGAATCTCTCGGCCCTAATTCTATACCTAACTCTCTTTCTATAATTTTAACATCTTCAACTAAATCACGAAACTCGGAAACATCTTTTTCCAAACGTATGATATTTTCTTTATTTAAAAAATAACCTGCTCGTATAAAATCATCTTTTAGATTAACATAACAAGGTAAAACAGACTTCCATAAACCTTTTTTTAACGCAGTTCGTATTCCTCTGCCTGCACCAATCAATTCTGGTGGTATTCCCAATGAATATAAAGAGGCTGTAAAAGGTATAGCTCTAGGTAGTTTCACCTGTCCGACACCTCTTGAGTATCCGAAAAGTCCAATATGTAACATTCTTTCACGACGTCTTGCCACTTGAAGACTAATCGAGTTGATAAGCGGTGCTAATGCTTCAATTGTTTGACGATATGGTTTTTCAAAATATGGTATTGTCTTTTTAATGGAATTTTCTTGCTCTAAACTTAGTCTTCTGGCTTTTTTAAGGGGTAATTTTTCGCGGAGTTTAGAGATGGCTTTTTTTACCAGAGAAAATTTATAATCATAACGAAAGGCACTTTGTATAATAATAGTTGATACTCCTGCATATTCCTCGATTGCCTCCTCTATTCTGTCCGGAGCCACCCCACCGCGGAAAGGTAAGGTACCTGTACCTAGCATTGGATAAAGTTTTACTCCTGTTTCTTTTTCTAAATCAAGATAGCTTGATAAAGCTATCTTGAGGGCTAGCATGGTAGGAATTAAACCAGAATTAAGAGCCGGATCGCTTCTGGCACAATACGGCCTAAGATATTCGGGGGGCTTGCCAAATGATTTTTGATAAAGTTTAATATATCTTTTTAAAATTTCATTTGATTTGATAATTTTACTTACCTGTTCAAAAAGGGGTATGATCTCAATCTGTTTTATTGAGTCTTCCATTTTTAGCAGTTTATGCTCGATACCTACTAACTCTCTGAAGGCTCTTTGAATTTCTATAATTTCGTTAGCAGTTTCAGTCAGGGGTAGAATCGTTTCAAATATCGGTGGGCTGTCAAATCCCAAACTTTGTGCTAATTGACTGGTTGTTATAACTACCATAAACGCCCGGGCTAAACGGAATTGTTTTTCTACTCTTGGATTAGGAATACGAAAAGTTAGAAATTTACTTTTCCCTAAAGGATTTTTTTGAAAATAAGTAAAATATTTGTGAAGTAATCTATCAACAACAGCTTCATCAACAAATTTTCCTTCCCAATCCCAATTATATTCATCAATCCCTAAATCAGAGTAACAGTAAAAACATTCCTTTATCTCTTCAGCTGTAGAAACAAACGCCCGGGAATTCCAGTATGGTTTACCGGCGTTGTCCGGATGTTGTGTTGCCATGGATGTTGGTATATTTCTCATCTTTCGGGGAATTTAACATCTTTTAGCTTCAATTGCAAGGAATTGCTATTCCAGCTGTCTATATTAATAGTATAAACTATGTCTAAAACAGTGTTTGGAATTATTTTCTGATAAAATTCTCCTAAGCCAAAACCAATTGCCTTTATAAGAGGGGTTGCCTTTAAACTAAACTTCAGATGCTGTTTTTTTTTGCCTACAAGAGAGGCATTTGACACTGTTACATTTCGACTGAGAAAAATAGGCTCAGGATTTCCGATACCAAACGGAGCTAATCTTTGGATGCTATAAAATAACTTAAAAGTTATATCTGTAATATCTATCTCCAAATCAATTTTGATAACTTTTTGTAAATCGTCATCTATAATCTTTTCAGAGGCAATATTCATCATTCTTTTTTTTAATTTAGTAATATTCTCTGTAAGAATTGTAAATCCAGCTGCCATAGGGTGTCCTCCTACATCTAAAAGTAAATCTCGTGCCTGTCTTATCGATTCCACTATATTAAAACCATTTATTGAACGGGCGGATGCCTTAGAAAATTTTTCGCCCATCGACAAGACAATTGAGGGTAGGTTAAATTCTTCGACTAATTTACCGGCGATCAAACCGATAATACCTTCTTGAAAACTCTCATGACTTATAAAGATTAATTTCTGGCCCCTCTTGCTCTTTTGACCTAAAAATAAAGATTCTTTCTTTACTATCTCAATGGCTTTTAATAACGAGCTTTCTGTCAGTTTCTGTCTCTCCAGATTAGTTGTCGTCAAGATATTAACTATTTTCCGGGCTTTATCGCTATCTCTGGTACAGAGAAGTCGTAAAGCATCAAGGGCATGTGATAATCTCCCTAAAGCATTAATTCTGGGTGCTAAAATATAACCTATCTCAAATACGCCTAATTTCCCTTTATTTAAACCGGATCCTTTGATCAATTCATTTAAACCTATCCTCTTAGTCTGATTTAGTTCTCTAAGCCCAAAAAAGACAAAAATTCTATTGGTATTTTTAAGTGGTACTAAATCGGCAATTGTTGCTAAGGCTACCAAATCAAGATTGCGATGTTTTAAGCTTTCTAACTCAGAAATACTAAATTTTTTTTGAGTTAGATGAGTATTTATGTAGTTACTAAAAAACCAAGCCACACCCGTGGCGCATATCCTTGTAGTATGAATAAGAGCGATCGCTTTTGGGGTTTTACCGGGCTTTAAATGATGATCAATAATAATTACATCTATACCTAATTTTTTCGCGTAATCAATTTTTTCTACCGCGGTTATACCATGATCTACGGTGATAATCAGTGTCGCACCCTGCTTTTCGGAAATATTGCTAATGCCTTTTTTCGACAGGCCATAACCCTCATTAACTCTATGAGGTACATATGGTAATACTTTTACCCCAAGAGAGTACAAGGACTCCCACACAATAGCTCCTGCACAAATACCGTCGGCGTCATAATCAGTGTAGACTGAAACTGATTCATTATTCTTGATTGCTTTCTTTATTCTTTCTAAAGCTTTTCTTAACTCTTTTTGACTTATACCTGCATTTATAAGAGTTAGATTACCTAAATCGGGGTATAAAAATGCTTCAATCTCCTTTTTCTTGTTTAATCCCCGATTTTTTAAGAGTATTTTGATTATTTCTTCCTCTTTATCCGCGCTTAATTTAGTTGAATTTAGATTCTGCTCTAAAATCTGCCATTTATACATTAAGTTAATCATAATATATAATATCCATGACGTGACTCTGAAATTTATTTTACCAGAAGAAGTAACAGAAATTTTGTCCAAACTTACCGGATCAGGCTTTCAAGCCTTTCTGGTTGGTGGATGTGTCCGGGATCTGATTTTAAATAGACCTATAGACGATTGGGATTTTACTACTAACGCCGAACCAGAACAGATAAGCAGACTTTTTCCGGATAGTTATTATGATAATAAATTTGGAACAGTCGGCATCCCTATAAAAAAAATTGTTGGTGAGAAAGAACAGATTTCGGTCTATGAAATAACTACTTTTAGGCATGAATCCGGTTATAGTGATCACAGACATCCCGATAAAATTATTTGGGGAAAGACTCTGGCTGAAGATCTGGAACGTAGAGATTTCACCATAAATTCAATCGCCTATGACGGAAAGAAAATTATCGATTTATTTGAAGGTCAGAAAGATCTAAAAAATAAAATCATAAGAGCTGTCGGTAACCCTTTACTACGATTCCAAGAAGATGCGTTGCGCATGATTCGGGCAATACGCATCTCTAGTCAGTTACAGTTTACTATTGATAATGATACCTTTAATGCTATAAAACAAAATGCTCATTTGCTTTCCAAGATATCAGTAGAACGTATTAGAGATGAGTTGCTTAATATATTAGCTGTTCCATATCCTGCTGATGGAATATTATTGCTTAGAAACGCGGGTTTATTACCCTATATTCTCCCTGAACTTGGAGATTGTTTTGGCGTAGAGCAAAAAAGTCCAAAAAGACACCACAAATATGACGTTGGGACTCATTTAATTTTTTCTCTGAAGAACTGCCCGTCAACTGACCCGATCGTTCGCCTGGCAACTCTACTTCACGATGCAGGGAAGCCAGCCACTTTTCATATTACGCCTGAGGGTGTCATCACTTTCTATAACCATGAAATAATTGGCGCCTCAATAATACGCCATTTTGCCAACAGACTTCATTTTTCCAAAAAAGATAGCGAGAGGTTATTAAAACTTGTCCGATTTCATCAATTCACGGTTGATGAAAGACAAACCGACTCTGCTATCAGAAGATTTATCAAAAATGTAGGAAAAGAAAATTTAACAGATATTTTATCTCTTCGAATCGGTGACAGATTAGGAGGTGGAGCAACAGAATCTTCCTGGAGGCTAGAATTATTCAAAAAAAGGTTAGCTGAAGTCCAGAAACAGCCGTTTACGGTGGCTGATTTGAAAGCCGATGGATATGATGTGATGAAAATCTATAACATCGGTCCCGGGAGATTGGTCGGAGCGGTTCTTAACATGCTATTTAATGATGTTGTTGAAGGAAAATTGAAAAACGAAAGAGAAGTTCTTCTTAAAAGAATCGAGAAACTTAAAAAAGAAAGTAAGATTAAATGAGAGATTTTTTCCCTAGATTCAGCTCTTCCCAAACCACAAGTAGTGGAGCGGCGTTAAATATCGAGGAATAAGTACCAGATAGAACACCTATTAGAAGTGCTACAATAAACCACCTTATAGTTTCTCCCCCAAAAAGAAAGAGTGAAAATAGTGTAAAAAGCACTGTCAAAGAGGTAGAAAGCGACCTTGCCAGAGTTTGATTCATTGATTCGTTAACTACTTCGGCAAATGATACGCCCACTGATTTTCGAAGATTTTCGCGGATGCGGTCAAAAACCACAATAGTATCATGAACAGAAAAACCCATGACTGTCAGAAGGGCGGTTATGAATAAGCTGTCTATTTCCACTTTGAAGAAATGCCCGAAAATAGAAAATAAACCCACCACCACTAAAACATCATGTATCAAGGCTAAGACGGCACAAACACCAAATCTGATAGATGAATATGGCTTAGGTATCTGCCGAAAAGCCCAACCGATATAAAGAATTATGGCAAGTGAAGAAATCAAGACTGCCTTATAAGCATTTTGGGTTGTTTCGGAACCTAAAGACGGACCAACTGTTTCATACCGTATTTCGCTAGTATCATCGTATTTCTTCTTTAATTCTTCTAATAATTTATCGTGTTGTTCTTTTTCAAGATGTTTAAGTCTTAATAAAAACGCCATATCTGCCGACTTTGTCATTGAGCTTAATTCTATTTTGTTATCCGTTAATATCTTTTTAATATCGTCACCTGAATTTTGATCTTTTGTCCGCCAGCTGGCGGATTGAACTTCCATCAGGGTTCCTCCGGTAAAATCTATTGAGGGTTTGAGACCCCAGAAGATTAAAGAAAATGTTCCAGGTATAATTAATAAACCTGATAGTAAAAAAAAGATCCTTTTTTTCCCGATAATATCAAACATTTTTTAGCGATAAATTAATTTCAATAATGTCTTCGTAATTGTAATTGCACTGAAAAGCGACACAATAATACCAATCGCTAGAGTAATGGCAAACCCGCGAATAATTCCCGTGCCAAACCAATAGAGTATTATGCAGGTAATTAGCGAGGAGACGTTAGAATCACGGATAGAAGGAAAAGCACGATCAAAACCTAAAAGAATTGACGTTGTTCTGTCTTTACCCCATCTCAGTTCTTCCTTCATACGCTCAAAAATTAATATATTAGCGTCTACCGCCATTCCAATTGATAAAATAAAGCCGGCGATTCCAGCCAGAGTCAGTGTTACCGGTATGAGTTTAAATAAGGCAAAAACCAAAAGCGAATAAATTATGAGTGCACAGTCAGCGACAATCCCAAACAAGCCATAATTTACAATCATAAATAAAGCCACAATAAAAAGCCCAATGCTGCCCGCTATTATACTTTTACTTATAGATTCTTGGCCGAGGGTTGCGCCAATATTGCGTTGCTCTATTACCTTCAAAGGCACCGGCAGCGCTCCGGCATTGAGAGCTATAGCCAATCTTTTGGCCTCATCGAGAGTAAAAACACCTTGAATAACTGCTTTTCCACCACTAATTTCCTCATTTACCTTCGGGCCGGATAGAAGTTGATTGTCAAGAAGAATGGCGACAGTTTTACCCACATTTCGACGTGTAATTTCCCCGAATAATTTAGATCCCTCGTCGTTAAATTCCAAGGCTACCTGTGGTTTGCCGGTTTTGGAGTCAAAAGATACTTCAGAACGATTTAAGTGTTTTCCGGTAAGACCTGTTGATTTGGGCCAAATTTGGGCCAGACTTGACGGAGTCGCTACTTTAGCAGTATCGGAAGCTTCTTCAAAGAATGAAAGTTGAGCTGTCCTGCCAATCAGATCTATAGCTTGATCCGCATTGGTAACACCTGGAATTTCCACAATAATTCTATAAGAATCACCTACTTTTGCCGGTTGCACAACTGGTTCTGTCAATCCGTACAGGTTTATTCTTCGTTCTACAATATCTTTGGCAGAAGAATAGGCTTTTTCCCGGTCGGATGAAGATATAGTTTTCATATCTGCTTCAAGGACTAGATGAGTTCCACCAGAAAGGTCTAATCCATACCTGGTAGAAAAATCTTTTTTCAGCGTGATTGGCCCAAGAGTAAAATTGATAGCTGGAGCTGAAATTTCACGATCTATTGTTATTGGTCCAAACGAAAACCGCAAGCGGTAATTTTTTGGTAAATCAACGATTGCAGAGAGTATGATCAATACAAAAATTAACCAGAGAGCAGTTCGCTTATTTCCCATCTTTACTTTTTTTAGTAACTAACAAAGGTAACTGTTGTGCGCCAGAAAAATGTAAAGAGACATTTCCTTTGTCAATCTGGGTTTGAACTTCAACGTATGAACTTGCCTTGATCCCCAACGCATGTATAAAATCAGCTGGAATGATTACGGCGAGACTATGTTTTCCAGCTCTAATAACTTTTTGTTTCATATCAATGTACTAACTCTTCTTCATCACCAATAACCATGATTCGAGCACCTTTAAGAATCTCTAAAACAAATGGATCCCGTCTTCTTTTTCGAAACTCAAACTCTTCCTCACTCATGACAGTATAATTTATCTCTCTCTCTTGTTTAACTTCTTCCTGACGTACAATCTGGCTTATTTCTGGAAGAACTACTCTACCGATTAATAAAAGATCTACATTATTACCAGTTCTGGGAATATTCCGTGCGTATTTACCAGACACCATTGCAAATTTTATCTTACCTAACTTGGCTTTATTTTTAATAATATTTCCGCCTAAACCAGCGGTTTTCACAATTAATTCAAGTAAATCAAAATATAAGGGGTAATCATGACGTAATGCGTAAAACAATCTATTCGCGCGTCGTTCCTTGGACATTATACCAACTTTTTCCAAATGTGCTAATTCTCGTCTTACAGCGTTAATCTCTTCGTTAATACGACGTACAATTTCGCGAACGTGAATAATTTTCCCAGGGGAAAGATAGAATAGCTGTAATATCTTTACCCGGACGCGAGAAATAATTAGGTCTGTCAGCATTTTATATTACTCCTTTCTCTTTGAGATATTCCGGGCAGTACCTCAAATAGCAGCAAGTCTCGATTTTCAATATGTTACTTGTTGTTCAGTTGCTACAATCTCAATCCAAATAGGTCCTCTCGTGAATTCTATTTCATTTCCATTGGAACCAAAATACTGGGTTCTTCCTGTTCTGCTTTTTTTTGACCAGGTCCCAACAAGTGCCTTTCCATCCTGGAAAATAATAGCTTTACCGCTAGCAATCGTTCCGTAGAGGAAGTGTCCATTTTGATCAACCGGTCCAGTAAGCTTTGTAAGCTGTATTACCACGTTTTTAGCGCTTAATTGCTCATTTTCCTCCATGTCAAAATGTGGTACGCCGCCGTTTTTACGCTTATAAATGTTATTCACGTTATCATATTCCCACAACACATCATATTTATCGTAACCTTGGGCAAAAACGATTTTGACCGAATTAACATTTCCTTTTCCACCCTCTACCGGTTCATCTTTAAACGTCCATTTTTTAAAATTCTTATCCCAGGGAATTCCTTTTTGGTCAACGTTTGTCCATTCTCTTTTTTCTGCAATTCTATAAAGATTATCAGAAAAACATACCATTGTGTGCTCTGTGGCTACTGGATGGGTTAATCTATCAGGGTTACGATAACAATCAGGATAACTTATACCAAATTGATCTAAATCCTTGATGCCGTATTCATCTATTTGACCCAAAGCATTGGCTCTTGGGTCTGTTAAATTCGCGTTCTCTCCGATTCTATTTGACCCTCCTACATGGTTATATAATGCGTCATATTCAGAAACCCAATCAAGAAAATATGTTCTAGCTGATCTTACTGGTGCGATTGTAATATTTTCGAAAGCAGTATTACAGTAGAATACAGCCATAAATCTGGTTATCCAGCCTTCGGCAAGTGTTTCATAAACTATGTCTGCCCTTGATATTCCAGAATGCGGCCGCGCATCTTCACTATTCTCTATCATTACCGCCAATGGTCTTCGAGTGTCCAAGACTTTTTTCTCTTGTTCTGTAAATTTGACACCGTTTAAGGGACAAGTTTGGTTTTTAGGAAGTGAGGGGTCAACTTTAAACTTTGCTTTACCGGATGGAGAAACTTTTGCCACCGGAGAGACTATAGCGCTGTTACTACTCGGTAATTGTTGGTTAAAAACGGCGTAGGAAATACCTGTAGTAATTAGATATAAACCTACTCCAGCTAAAATAAGTGTAGGATTTCGTTTCATTGAAATATTTTTTATTTTACCTTTATTAATCTTTCTTGTATATAGATAATTACAGTTTAAACTTGTAACTCCTTTTTGTTTTTAATCAGTATTGTTTTCTTGATTGCAAGTTTCTCTTCTTCAGAAAGTTCATGGTCAACTCCAACCCCCTGTTTTACCTTTTTTGCGTACCAACGGGTTATACCCCTACTATGTAACGAGGTTAAAACTATTCCGGTATCCTGACTATCTAATATCGTTAAAATAAAACTTTGATCACCGCCAGTATCAGAAAATGGGTTAAACCGCAGTAATCCTACTTTTTGTATATAAAAAACACTTTCCTGCGATAAATTCTTTATCTTTTTTTCTAATTCTTCAATATTCTGATTATTTTTCTTAAGATCATCAATGATTTTATCCAAAACTTCACTCAAACTCTGTCTGTTGGAACCTTGTACTAATCTTTGATAATGTTGTGAGCTTCGATAATAATAATATGATAAAACAATTAACCAGACTAAAAAACCTAATAAAATATAGATAACCGGCTGATCCATTAATTTAAATTTTACTCAAAATCAAACTGAGTAAACTATGTATTCGATATTGTAATCACTTTACAAGATAGTGTCAATATGTTAAGCTGGCCGCAAAAGTATGCCTAAAAAGACTAAAAAAGAAAAAATGTTAGCAGAACTTCATAGAAGATTAGAAAGTACGAATTTACAGGGGGAGGAAATTGTCAAGAGCCAAATTAAGACTCACCAAAATACCCTCTCTCAAGTTCAACCTGCCACATATTCATTCAGCAATATAGGCTATACAAAGCCCAAAAATCATATAGTGACACATGATTATACTTATCTCAAACACGATCTCTTAAAAATCACCGGTTTTACGATTCTTGCGCTATTATTCCAAGGTATGTTATATTTCTTCGTACGTACAAGATAAAGCTACTTCGAAGCGACGAAGGGAGGTGATTGAAATATGGCAGAAATGTATTGTGTTAAATGCCGAGCAAAAAGAGAAGATCCTAATGCAACCAAGGTGACAATGAAAAATGGTAAACCCGCGATGAAAGGCAAGTGTCCAGTCTGCGGTACTGGAATGTATAAAATTGGTGGATAATTTCCAAAATTTTGAAAATTTTTCAATTAACTATAAACCCCTCTTATATTAAGAGGGGTTTTGGTAGAAGTTCTACTATTGTGCATTTATTCTTCTAATTCGCTTTTAATCCAGTTTGATACTTCTGGAGTTGATATATCTATTTTCCAACCAATAATTTCAGGTAAATTATATGAATGAAGTTTAGTAATCTGATCAATTACGTTTTTAACTTTCGTATTACTGGTTTTTACGATTAATAAAGCTTCTTTTGATTCTTCAATATTTTCTTTCCATTTATAGATTGAATAAATTGATCTAATACAATTTACGCAAACAGCCAGTTTTTTCTGTACTAAATATCTGCCAATTTTCCGGGCTTCGTTTAAATTTTTACAGGGAATATAAACTATATACATTTACTTGATGGCAATAATTTTGTTGACGAGATTGAATGGGCCAAAATCTTCTCTTGTGACCTTAAATCCATAATCTTCAAAATAGGCTTTATTATTTCTTTCTAACCGAAGAGTAGTATGTGACTCAACAATTTTAAAGATAAAACGGGCAATAAGATTCCGGTCTTGAGGCATACCACCAGCAATTATAATCACCTTCCCGCCTGGTTTAAGAACCCTCTTTAACTCTATAATTGCCTTCTCCAGATGAACAATTTCTGACAGTATGAAGGTCAAAACAATGCAATCAAAAACCTCATCTTTAAAGGGAAGATGATAAATTGATTGATTTAAAATATCAATGTCAAAACCCGCCTCTTTTACTCTTCGTCTTGCTTCATAAGCCATACCCCGTCTTAACTCGATTCCCGTTACCCGATATCCTTTCTTGGCTATACGCAAAAGTAATTTACCCGGACCTACTCCTACTTCCAGAATATTTTTTCCGTTAATATCTTCAAATACTCTGTCTTGCCATTTTTCCCATTGTCCTATGGATATAAGCTGGGTCACACCGTTATAAACATGAGGCCACGCGTGGTAAGCGCGGTAAAAGAGATCAAAAAATTTTATCTTTGTTAGTCGCATAAAGCGGCTCTATTTTAGTATATCATCAGTTGCAAAAAATGCAATAATAGTATATAGTAATATTAACAATGAAAAATCTGTTTCTCTTAAACCTTTTTCTTCTCCTTCCAGGAGAATTTTAATGTGGTTTGAGAGAGGATAAAATTAGAAAATATACAAATAAAAAGCAAGGTAAACTCTCTCAAGAAGAGAGTTTTTTCATTATGAAGCAAAAAATTTACATTTTCGATACGACACTACGAGATGGTGAGCAGTCACCTGGAGCAAAACTAAATACGGATCAGAAGGTTGAGTTGGCAACACAATTAGAAAAACTTGGAGTTGATATCATTGAAGCCGGCTTTCCGATCTCATCTCCAGGTGATTTCCAATCTGTAGTTCAACTTTCAAAAACAATCAAAAATTGTGTCATCTGTGGCTTGACCAGAGCCAGAAAAGAAGATATTGATATTGCGGTGAAGGCTCTTGAATCAGCCAAAAGACCTAGAATTCATACAGGAATAGGAGCTTCCGATGTTCATATAAAATATAAATTTAAATCGACTCATGAAAAAGTTCTCTCACAGGGAGTTGAGGCTGTAACTTACGCTAAAAAATTTATTGAAGAGGTAGAATTTTATGCCGAAGATGCAGGAAGAGCCGATAGTAAATTTTTGGCGAAAATGGTTTATGAGGTAATCAAAGCTGGAGCAACTGTTGTCAATATTCCTGATACCACCGGTTACTGTTTTCCTGAGGAATTTGGTGCAAAAATAAAATTTATTTTTGAAAACGTCCCAAACATCCATAAAGCTGTAATTTCGGTTCATTGTCATAATGATCTGGGAATGGCTGTAGCCAACACTTTATCCGGTGTATTTAACGGTGCCAGACAGGTTGAAGTTACGGTTAACGGCATTGGTGAGAGAGCGGGCAATACATCTTTGGAAGAAATAGTAATGGCTATTTATACCAGACGGGACAACCTGCTTTATTATACCGATATCAAAACTGCCGAAATAGCAAAAACTAGTAAACTGGTTTCACAGATTATGGGAATTCCAGTACAACCAAACAAGGCCATCGTTGGCGCTAATGCTTTTGCCCATTCATCTGGAATTCATCAAGACGGCGTATTAAAAAGGCGCGAAAACTACGAAATTATTGACCCAAAACTAGTTGGGGTGGAGGCTTCAAAAATAATCTTGACAGCAAGATCAGGAAGGGCTGCTCTAAGGCATAGATTAGAATCTCTAGGTTTTAATTTATCCCAGTCAGAGATAAATCTGGTATATCAAAATTTTCTTCAACTTGCAGATATGAAAAAAGAAATCTACGACGATGACCTTTTGTATCTGATGGGTCAAAAAAAGACAGGTAAAAATCAAAAAGTAAAACTGGACTTAATCCAAGTAATCTGTGGAAACAAAAACATTCCAACCGCAACTGTTAAAATCTCGGTAAGCGGGAAAATCAAAGAGGCAGTGGCAACAGGAGATGGTCCAATAGACGCCGGTTTCAACGCAATAGATAAATGCATCGGCAAAAAATACAAACTGATTCAATTTCTCATTCAGGCAGCAACGATAGGCTCTGATGCTGTGGCAAAAGTCAACATATCAATCGAGCATAACAGAAAAACGTTTATAGGAGTTGGGACAAATACAGATACGATCGTAGCCGCTGCCCTCTCCTACATTGACGCTATAAATAAATTTGTGTGAATATTATGAAACCCAAAACACTTTTTAAAAAAATATGGGATAATCATCTTGTCGTAACAGGAAAAAACTCCCCCTCGATAATTTATATAGACACCCACTATATTCACGAAGTTACCTCTCCCCAAGCCTTTGAAAATCTCAGGAAAAAAGGTCTTAAAGTCAGACGGCCGGATTTAACTTATGCAACATGTGATCACAATGTTTCGACAACCGATCAAAAAACGATTCGGGATCTGCTTTCAAAAAAACAGGTAGAGCAGCTCGTAAAAAATTGTCAGGATTATAAAATCAAATTTTATGGTCTGGATAGTCCATATCAGGGTATAGTTCATGTCATAGGACCGGAATTGGGCATTACCCAACCAGGAAAAACGATAGTTTGTGGTGATTCGCATACATCGACACACGGCGCTTTTGGCTGTTTAGCCTTTGGTATCGGCACCACGGAAGTCGAACAGGTACTCGCTTCCCAATGTTTAATACAAAACCCTATGAAAACTATGGAAATAAAGATTGACGGAAAATTGGGCCTTGGAGTCACAGCAAAAGATATTATATTAGCTACACTTGCCAATATCGGAAAGAGCGGTGGTACTGGACACTGTATAGAATACACGGGCGAAGTAATAAGAAACATCGACATGGAATCGCGCATGACTATCTGTAATATGAGTATTGAAGGAGGTGCACGGGCAGGAATGATTGCACCCGATCAAACAACTTTTGACTATCTCTCTGAAAGAAAATTTGTGTCAAAAGGACGTAATTTCGAAAAATTAACTCGTGAATGGATTAATCTTACGTCAGACAAAGGTGCTCATTTTGATAAAATCGTTAAAATAGATGGAAATAAGATAGAACCGTTGATTACCTGGGGAACAGATCCCGCTTCAGGAATTAGGGTGAACGATAAAATTCCAGATCCAAAAAAAGTTGCGACAGGAAGTGCCAGACAAACAATGGAAAAGGCAATTGCCTACATGAATTTGAAACCTGGTATGAAACTGGAAGGATTTCCTATTACTCATGTTTTTATCGGAAGTTGCACTAACGCCCGTATTTCTGATCTTAGAGCGGCTGCCAAAATTGTCAACGGAAAGAAAGTAAAAAACAATGTTACTGCCTGGGTTGTTCCGGGATCACGACAGGTGAAATTGCAGGCTGAGAAAGAAAACTTAGATAAAATATTTACCTCGGCTGGATTTGAATGGCGCTGGTCAGGATGCTCAGCATGTATAGCCATGAACGATGATAAAATTCCTTCCGGCAAATATTGTGTCTCTACAAGTAACCGCAATTATGAGGGCAGACAGGGACCAGGATCAAGAACTTTTATAGCAAGTCCGATTATGGCAGCTGCCGCGGCACTTGAAGGAAAAATTACGGACGTAAGGAAATACTTATGAGAAAATTTATTAAACTAGCTAGTACCTGTCTTTCTATGCCAACAGAAAATATAGATACAGATCAGATTATTCCGGCAAGATTTCTGAAAACTACGGAAAGAAAAGGGCTGGGAAAATATCTTTTTTACAACTGGCGCGGTAAACACTTCGATGAATCGATTCATCGAGGTAAAAAAATATTGATAGCAGGAAATAATTTCGGCTGCGGATCGTCCAGAGAACATGCCGTCTGGGCTCTAATGGATTTCGGATTTGAAGCCGTAATTTCTTCATCGTATGGCGATATTTTTTACAACAATTCTCTGAAAAATGGATTTTTGCCTGTAATTTTAAAAGCCGGGGAAATTCAAAAAATCTTCAATTTGATTGAACAAAATCCCAAGGTAAACCTAACAATCGATTTACAAAAACAAACCGTGGTCGCTTATCCTCTCTTATTTTCTTTCCCTATAGATTCTTTCCGAAAGAATTGTCTTTTGAAAGGAGTTGACGAGTTAGGTTATATCTTGTCTTATGAAAAAGAAATAACAAGATATGAATTATCTCCTCAAAGCTTAAATATATTATGATCAAAAAAACCATAGCAGTATTACCAGGTGACGGCGTCGGGCCTGAAGTAATAGAAGAAGCTATCAAAATATTAAAAAATATAGCGAAAGTTTTTGGCCATGAATTTATGTTCGAATATGGTTTAATTGGGGCTTGTGCAATAGAAAAGAATGGAAATCCGCTCCCAGATGAAACATTAGTATCGTGTAAAAAATCTGATGCCGTGCTTTTTGGTGCGATTGGTCACCCTAAATATGATCTTGATCCAAAAGCAATAATCAGGCCAGAACAGGGACTTTTACAACTCAGGAAAAAACTAGGACTTTATGCTAATTTAAGACCGTTAAAAATATTTCCAGAACTGGTTAATTCGTCTCCTTTAAAAAGGGAAAAAGTCTTTTGCGTTGATTTAATTGTGGTCAGAGAGTTAACCGGTGGAATTTATTTCGGCACACCGCAAAAAAGAATTAATAAAGGAAACACCGCAATCGATACCTGTATCTATAGCAGAAAAGAAATTATTAGGATAGCAAAAGTGGCTTTTGAGTTAGCTATAAAAAGAAGGAAAAAAGTTACTTCTGTTGATAAAGCTAATGTTTTAGAAACTTCCAGATTATGGCGAGAAACTGTTTCTGACGTTTCTAATCAATATCCCACCATAGAACTTCATCACATGTTTGTCGATAATGCTGCTATGCAGCTGATTAAAAATCCGTCGCAGTTCGACGTTATATTAACTGAAAATATGTTCGGAGATATACTCACCGATGAATCTTCCGTTTTGGCGGGATCGATCGGACTTCTTCCATCTGCTTCAATTGGCGAAAAAAACGCATTATATGAGCCTATCCACGGGTCATATCATAAAAACGCTGGAAAAAATATTGCCAATCCTATCGCCACAATTTTGTCTGCTGCCATGATGCTTAGATTTTCGTTTAAAATGGAAATAGAAGCCAGGACAATCGGAAATGCGGTTCAACAGGTAATTAAAAGAGGATTTAGAACTGCTGATATTGCCGATCAAAACACTCAAAAAGAAAAGATTTTAGGAACGAAAGAAATGGGAGAGAGAATTACCGGCTTAATTAAACCTTTGTAAGCCAGCCTGAATATTTTTTCTCACGTCCACGGACAATATCGAAAAAGAGTTTTTGGATTTTCTCTGTTATTGGTCCGATCTTTCGGTTACCGATAATCCGTCCATCTACCTCTGCTATCCAGGCAACTTGAGCGCCGGTACCGGTTAAAAACGCTTCATCAGCAATATATACTTCTGTCCTGTCTATTAACCTCTCTTCAGCCGGAATCTCTAAATCTTCTGCAAGCTGAATAATCGTCCTTCTGGTTATACCCTCCAAAACATCGGCGTATCTAGATGAGGTAATTAATTTTCCGTCCCTGACCATAAAGAAATTAGCGGCACTGCCCTCTGCTAAATGACCATCTATGGTTATCATCAAGGCATCATCGTAACCCAGTTTTACCGCATCGGCTTTGGCAAGTGATGAATTAATATAACCTCCGGTAACTTTTGCCCTGGCCGGAATCATATTATCGTTAATCCTCACCCAGTTTGAGATTCCAAGCTTTAATCCTTTACTTACAGGCAAATATTCCCCCAAAGGTATCATATAAATTGCGAATTCGAAATCCAGCATGCTTAAATCAGGAGAGATTTCGAAGTTGGATGCGTAGGCTATCGGACGTATATAGCAATCAGTATCAGGTTTATTTTTTTTGGCCAAATCTATTGTAATACTAACCAGTTCGTTATGACTGTAGTTTATAGTTTTATTTATAATTTTAAGAGAACTTATGAAACGATAGTAATGATCTTTTAGACGGAATATATTTACGCTTTTTTTACTCTCTGAGACATATCCTCTTATACCTCCAAATATACCGTTTCCGTATTGAAGGGCATTTGTCATAATACTGACTTTTGCCAGCTCTGTCATTACTACTTTCCCTTCAAAAAATGCAAACGGAAAATATTGAATCTTTGTCATCTTAACAACAGTTGCAGCTTCCTTCACCGCAACAGCCTTTTTCATCAATAAAAGCGATGCAATCAATTTCAATCAATGCATCTTGAGGTAACCGTGCTACTTCAACTGTTGCACGAGTCGGATATGGTTTTTGAAAATAAGAGGCGTATATTTCATTCATTTTAGGAAAATCTACGATGTTTTTTAAATAGACATTGGTCTTCACAACATTTGAAAAATCAGCTCCAACTTCTGCAAGAACTGCCTTCAAATTTTCTAAAACTTGCTTTGTTTGCTTATCCACCCCGCCTTCAACGAACGCATTTGTTTTAGGATCTTTCCCTACTTGTCCAGAACAAAATATTAAATTATTTATCTTAATAGCTTGAGAATAAGGACCGATTGCTCGTGGAGAATTTTTTGATTCAATTGCTTTTTTCATAATATTATTCTCCTCCCTTTTTACTTCTTTGATAAGCTAATTCATTATAACCTTTTTCAAAAGCCTCGATAGAGGCAACTATGATATCAGGAGAGGTTCCTTTCTCTACGACTTGTGTTCCGTATTCATCTTGTAATACCATAGTTGCTTCCACAGTTGCATCGCTTCCTGTGGTCGGAATTTCTACATTGAATTCTGTCAGTTTAAAATCTACCTTATCTTCTTTCTTAATTGCTGTAGTAATAGCTTTTATCGCTGCGTCAACAGGACCAACGCCTTCGTGTTGAACATCATACTCATGCCCATTCAAAAGCACGTTTATAATAGCAAAAGGTTTTTTCTTTTTAAAGGTTTCGATATGATAATCAAGTATATCCAGGCTTTTCTTTCTTCTTTCATCCTGGATAATTGTTTCTATGATAGACTGCAAATCGGCTTTGGCAATACTTTTCCCT
>Ga0209541_10001763_pt1 | contig 42294 bp, 48 predicted proteins | sample RifCSPlowO2_01_FD_184027 | JGI IMG/M metagenome (GOLD analysis project Ga0209541, IMG submission 184027) | Groundwater microbial communities from Rifle, Colorado - Rifle CSP2_plank lowO2_0.1 (SPAdes) (version 2) | ecosystem: Environmental > Aquatic > Deep subsurface > Groundwater | place...
CCCAATAACTGGCTCAACAGTTATTTTCCTAAATCCATAAATCGCCCGACCCTCGTCGGTTTCCATCTTATCCCTCATTCTCAATCTCTCCCTGAAAAACTCAGGTACGTCTTTTTTCTTTCCCAACTCTTTGTTGTAAAAAGTCGCAATCTTTCTTCCGTCTTTTCTTGCATAACCTCCACTTCTTTTAAATCGCACTTCACCAACAACCAACTCATCCGTTTTCTCATCGTATTCATATTTGTCGTGGTTCAAGCTTTCTTCTTTTCCGTCAAACTTTTGTGCCTGAGCACGAGAAGGCACATACAAATCAATCTCATTATCTTCTGCATATTTGACGTTATCCCCGTCGCTGTAACCGCAATCCGCAGAAAACTTTTCTTCTCCAGTTAATTCCACATTTTCTTTTATCTTTTTTATTTGTGGGATTAACTGATGTGCGTCATGCCCATCCTGGCAGACATCCGCAGACAAAATCATCTGATTCTGGTCTACGGATAATTGCGTGTTATAGGAAAGTTCTCTGACTCTTTGCTTGTTTTGCATAATTCTGCTTTCAGGATCAGTCAGAGAAACTTTCTTTAGCTTTTTATCTTTCAAAACTTCTTCTTTTGCTTTTGCAAGTTTCTCCTTTATTTTGCCTTTGTCTTTTACTCGTTGGTATTCAGAAACAATCTTCTTGAAATCTCTTTTATCCATATGCGTTAGATTTTCTTCATCCAACTTTTCATCCAATTCATCCTGCTTCAGATCATCTTCAACAATTTTGTCAATGACAAAATCAAGATTTTTTAATTGCTCTTTTCCTAAAACTCTCTTTTTATTTGCATTTGCTTTCATTGTTGTCCCGTCAATTGCAATAAAACTCAAATCAAGCAAATTGTATTCTGAAGCAAGTTTAATTGTTTCTTTGAAAACTTCTTTCAAGAAATCTGCATTTCCCCGACGGAAGCGACAGATTGTTCTAAAATCTGGCTGGACTTTTTCTGCCAGATACATAAAAACAAAACTTTCCCGACAGGCAGAAGCAATTTTTCTCGAGCTTCTTTCTCTGCTTAACATTCCCTGCAAAAGAACTTTCATTAAAATTCTAGGATGATATGCGGGAGCTCCTGCTCCTTCAAACTTTAAATCAAATTCCTGAAAGTTCAGATTTTCAACAAATTCCTCGACGAAAAAACAGATATGATTCTCTGGAATCATTTGTTTAATTGATAAAGGCAGAAGCCAGTTTTGGTTTTTGTAAGAATTTTTGTAAGCCATTTTCACCTCTTTTGTCAGTGTTTTTACCGACGTTGTTTAATTATATTATCAACGACAAATTAGTATTTATATTTTACTAATTATGAGACAGGCTGAGGGCTTAAACAGAAAATCCTTGCAGGATTTTCCCAAATTTTTCCTGCGGAAAAACTCTCGAGGTCACTTCGTTCCGCTCGAGCCCTTCGGGTTGTTTAAGCCCGATGTTAGGCGTAATTTTCTCGGGTCGAATAAAAATAACAAAGCCCTAAAAACAAAAACCTTAAATAATGTTTTATCCTAATAAATATGCAGACTAGGCTAGCGGATTAGCTCTCCGCTGTTTGCAAGTGAGCTTACGGCAAGCTGCAAGGAGGGGAGTGATAAGTATTTTAAAAAGTCTTGATATGGACGTTGATACTTTGTCCTTCTTGATCGAGCTTGTGCGAAATGGGTCAGTCCTTGATCGGAGCAGCCCTAATCATAAGTTTTGATGCTTGGGGGGTAGCAAGGTTGAGAAAATATTAAGGAAACTTTTTAAGGTATTTTGAGCAAACCTCTGAGTCTGCTTAAAAATGAAATTTATGAATCATATTTGCAGCATACTCAAGAATATTTGATTTATCATAAAGTTAATTAAGGGACGTTTTAAATATTTAGTTTCTCAAAAATTCTCTATACTTGATTTGCTGAAAATCGTTTATGAATAGACTCGCATTCTGCTCGAAATAATAATGCTCGATTGTCTCAATTTTCGCCAATCTCGCTTAATTTTATAGATATTATCAATATAACTTAGCGAAATCTTTGAGCAGGAGGAAAAGATTGAGCAATATTAACCGAAAAACAATCTTATTGTTTTGAGCTATAATTTAAAAGCAGAAGTCAGCAACTCATGTTACTATAATTAATTATTTAAACAATTAAGCTATTTAATAACATGGATAAAGTAGTTCATTTTGAAATTCCTTATGACAATGTAGAAGAGGCAAAGAGTTTTTACGAAAAAGTATTTGGATGGAAAATACAAAGTATTCCTGAAATGAATTACAATATTGTACATACGGTAAATGTTGATGAACAGCAAATGCCCACAGAAAATAGGAGCTATCAATGGAGGAATGTACAAATGAGACAACAACTCTTGTAAACATCCAGTCATTGTTATTAATGTTAATAATTTAGATGAATCTATTGAAAAAGTTAAAAAAAATAGAGGTAAGATTTTTAGAGAAAAAGTCAAGTGGAAGATATGGGTTATTATGTCCAAGTTAAAGATAGTCAAGGAAATATAATAGGCTTATGGGAAATTATTAACAAATAATCTTATTCAGAATAAGTATCTTTGAACAGAGATACTTAACCTATAGATGTTTCATTCAAAAGATACTTGAAAGAATAGATATTTTCTGATAAAGCTCCTTGTTTTGCTTTTAACAATAAATGTAGGCATAACCTCTAATCTAAAATCCCTTTCTATCTTACATTAAATTACCAGTGATAAAAATAAAACAGGTTTTTATTCAAAAATAATGTTCATTTAGAAACACTCACAATAAGTAAATATTTATAAAAGACAAAATATTATTTTATCTATGAATAAAAGAGGTCAATTTTATCTGGTAGCTTCAATTATTATTGCATTAGTTGTATTTTCTTTAGCAGGAGTTTCTACATATATAATTATTAAACAAAGTCCGAGATCTATTAACGAGGTTAGTGAAGATTTAGCACGAGAAGGTTTTTATGTAACAGAATATGGCATTTATAACGAGGAAGACGTCAATTCTTTATTGGAACAATTTGCTGAAAATAGTCTTGATTATTTCTCTAAAAAAGCTGGCGAAGATTCAAATATTATTTTTGTTTATGGGAATGCAGATAGTTTAAACGCATTAAAACATTCTAGAGATAGTATTGGAGAAATCAGGATTGGAAACGCTCAATTTGTTACAGACGAAGATATGATAGATAAGTTACCTATTACATCTAACATAGAAATTGTTGATGGAAAGAAGATTGTGCATGTTTCTTTAGTTGAAGATGATGAAGAACAGATTTATGATTTTGAATTAAAAGAAGGAGAGATATTTTATTTTATAATTATAACTGAAAGAGACGAAGAGAAGTTTATCCTGAAAAAAGATGATGAACCAAAAAAAGGAGGAATTTCAGGCGCAGGAGTAAGTAAGTCTAAACCATAATAACTTTGACATGAAAAAAAAATCAGTAAGTCTTATGCTTTCGTATGTTTTACTTATTTCTTTAGCTCTTATTATGGCTGCAATGATATACTATTCCTTAAGATTAATCGCAAATGTTGAACCTGTTTCAAGCTGCGAAGATGGAACGAGTTTATTAGTTGACAGTTATACTTGTAGCAGCGGAATTTTGTCTCTCGTTGTATATAACAATGGAAAATTTGCTGTTAATGGATTTGTAATAACAGCAAGCGACGATCCCAAAGAAACTCCAGTCACTCCTCTTCTAAGAAGAAATGATGATAATCCTGGATACTATTTTTTTGGACCTATAAACAGTCCATCTCCACTACAACCTCAAACATCTGAAAATGCCGAATTTTCAGTTTCAAGTAGTTTTCTCGGTTTTAATATAGGCTATATAAGGATACAACCATTTATATTGTCTGATTCAAATACAGAAATTGTTTGTGAAGATAGTATTATATTTTATGAAATACAATGTTAAATAGAAGAATATTTATAGGGATTATAACTTATAATCAAAAAGGTAGGTGAACATGACAAATAAAAAAGCAGTGAGTCCTCTTATTTCAACAGTACTATTAATCATGATAGTTATTGTGTTAGCTCTTATTATTATTTTTTGGTCTATAGGATTTGTTAAAGAGGCCATTGAAAAAACCATAGATAGAAATAAAAAGCGAGTCAACGAGTATTGCAATGAAGTTTCATTAAAATCGATAGTAAATCCCGATGGAAAATTTGGTTTTGAGAATGTAGGAAATGTCCCTATTTATGGATTCAACCTCAAACTTTCTGGCGGCGGTCGTTCCCAAACCTTAAGTTTTCCAGGAAAAAATGTCAATCCTGGATTTGGCATAATCATTGACAGCAGTTTAGATTCAAGTATTGGAATTTATGACAGTTATAATGAGGTAAAAGTTATTCCTATACTCCTAGGAACTAAAGAAAGAGGAGGTAATGAGGAGTTCCATTGTCCAGAGGAAAACGCCTTTACTATTTAAATGAGTGCTACTTTTTTTCGCAGATTAATGGATAATTCCAAACGCTCAAACTCGCATTTGCATTCAGTTACTAAATTTATAAGATTGCCTGAATCCAAACGCTCAAACTCGCCATTGTGTTTAGATATTCTCAAAACAATTATGCCTAAACACAAAGGCTCGAACTCGCCATTGTGTTTAGCTAATAATTTATTAAAGATTCCTAAATCCAAACGCTCAAACTCGCATTTGCATTCAGTTACTAAATTTATAAGATTGCCTGAATCCAAACGCTCGCAATCACAGATAATCGCTACTATCTTGCTTATTTTAATTTCTATTGCAGTAATCGGAATTATAGCTAATTTTTCTTTAGATTTTGTAAGAGATGAGATTTCAGAATCTGATTGTTTTGATGTTATAGATGAAGTGAAGATAAGAAATAATCCTGATTATACTTGTTATGATGTGTCTAATAATATGCTGAGAGTACAGATATACTTCAATAACAATGAGAGTTTAGAGGGGTTTGTATTAGAAGTTGGAGCAGCTTCAAGTAAAACTTTCTATGCAAAAAAAGATTCTTTTGATTCAGAATTTACTATGTATGATGGTGGAGCTCTACAACTTCCTGGAAAATATGAAGAAAGAGTTTATAATGTTTCTAGCACTTTTTCAAATCCTCCAGAAAGATTATCTGTTCATCCTATTATTAAAGAAGGAAAAGTCTGCGAGTCCTCGGATAAATTAAATAATTTACCTACTTGTTAAATTTGTTTGAAATGAAAACTAATATAAAATCACAGGTATGGATAGAAACAGCCATTTACACCTTAATAGGATTAACATTAATAGCAGTCGTTCTCTCAATAGCAATACCTCAAGTGAATAAATATAAAGACCGTTCTATTATTAAACAAACAGTAGAATCACTTTCTCAATTAGACAGCAAAATTTTTGAAATTTCAGACACCGCAGGAAATATACGCGTTATTAATTTCAATTTCAATAAGGGAAAATTTGAGATTAATGGAATTGGAAATAACTTAACCTATGCACTTGAAAACACTAATGTTAAATTCAGTGAGCCAGGAGTCACGTTAAAGTTTGGAGAAATAAACTACACAACCTTGGAATATGGTTCACGATATAACGTTTTTTTAACCCTTGATTATAGCAATGAGTTTGATATTACTTTTGGAGGAATTGACGAAAATAAAGTTTATTATCCAGGTTCTTATAAACTTAAAATTGAAAACAAAGGTTTTGATTCTAGCAAAGGAAGAATTGTTATAGACCTAGAGGTTATTTGAACATATTTGCTTTATAACAAATAATAATTATTATGGCAGTTCAAAAATATCCAGAACCGACTTGCGGCGCATTAATTTTCAATTCATATGGCAAAATCTTCTTAATGAAATCTCACAAATGGAGAAATAAATATGTAATTCCCGGAGGACATGTTGAACTTGGTGAGAAAATCGAAGATGCACTGAAAAGAGAGATAAAAGAAGATACTGGATTAGATATTTATGAAATAGAATTTATTTGTTTTCAAGAATTTATTTTTAATGATACCTTTTGGAAAAAGAATCATTTAATATTCTTTGATTTTGCTTGCAAAACAAATTCAACAGAAGTTAAACTTAATTTAGAGGGGCAAGAATTTGTATGGGTCACTTTAAAAGAAGCATTAAAACTACCAGTTGAACCATATACTAGAAAAACAATTGAAGAATACCAAAACATAAATAATAAACTATAGAGAGTTTTGAAAAACCTCAAAATTCAAAACTCTCTAAGAAGGACTTTGACGCGATTTCCTTCGGAAATGGGGGTTATTCAAAGTCCTCTATAGTAAAAGACAAAAATTTTTCCCCAAAATTTTTGCTTTTCCTAATAAGTCAAGGCGCATATGGAGAAAATTCAGCGTTCTTGACTATATCAAAAAAGCTCTCGGTCTATTGGCAATAATCAATTATTTTTTAGACACGCTCCTTAAATAGTGAGTTTTAAATAGTCTTATATATTTAAAATATTGAGAATTTTGAAAAACCTGAAAATTCAAAGAATTTTCAAAGTTTTGAAGTCTTTGACGAATTTTCCTCCGGAAAACAGGATATTCAAAGTCCTCTATTAGAAATAAAAAGAGGTGAAGATATGAACAAAATTAGTATAAATCTAAATCCAACGATTCCACAACTTCCGAAAACAGAAGATAAAACAAAGATTAATGTAAGATACACGTTAATATCCCCATACGTTAGTGTTCACATTTATTGGGATAAAAAAAATAGCGAACTTGTTTATGAAATTGAAGAACCTCATTTAATCAATGAGGAGAAAAATTTATTAAAAATTTTGGAGAGAAACCTAAATGAATTAATTAATATTGATGTTATTATTGATAATACACCAGAGTCTATGATAGACTACCTGAATAAAACAGCTAGTTTGTTAATAGAAGAGCTTAATTTAAAGATTTCTGAAGATAGTTATAGAAAAATTTTTTATTATTTATTTAGGGATTTTATTGGCTTGAATGAAATAGAACCAATGGTTAAGGATTATTTCATAGAGGATATAGAGTGCAATGGTATTAATACTCCAGTATATGTTGTTCATAGAGTTTATAGAAATATGAGGACTAATTTATTTTACCGCTCTATTGATGAACTGTCTAATTTTGTTGAAAAACTTGCTCAAAGATGCGGAAAATACGTTTCTTATGCAAACCCATTGCTCGACGGAAGTCTTCCAGATGGCTCGAGAGTAAATGCCACTTACACTACTGATATTACAAGCAGAGGGCCTACATTTACCATCAGAAAATTTACTAAAATTCCATGGACCCCTGTGCAGTTAATAGGAATGAGAACAGTTAGTCCTGAAATGTTGGCATATTTTTGGATTTTGTTAGAACATAAATTGAATGTTTTAATCACAGGAGGTACTGCTTCTGGTAAAACAACATTGTTAAATGCTATTGCTTTTTTTATTCCTCCAGAGGCGAGAGTAGTAAGTATTGAAGATACGCGAGAGTTAAATCTGCCGAGAGAGAACTGGCTTCCTAGCGTTGCCAGAATGTCTTTTGGAGCACAAAAAATCGGAGAAGTTGATTTGTTCAGTTTATTAAAAAATTCTTTTAGACAGAATCCTGATTATGTAATAGTTGGAGAAGTTAGAGGTAAGGAAGCATATGTTCTTTTTCAGGGAATGGCTTCAGGACATTCGTCAATTGGCACTGTTCATGCAGATTCTGTCGATACTTTAATTAAGAGACTAGAAACTCCTCCAATTGAACTTTCACCTACGTTGATAAATGTCCTTGATTCTGTTGCTATTATGTCTCATGCAGTTGTTAACAAGCAGCAGACGAGAAAATTAAGAGAGGTAACTGAAATAATAAACGTGGACAAAAGCGGTAATGCTGTTATTCATACGCCTTTTCTGTGGAATCCATATGATGATAGTTTTTATTTTCGAAGGGAAATAAAAGCTTTTGAAAAAATTTCAAATAGATACGGAACAAGTTTAGAAAACTTGTATAAAGAACTTTATATAAGAGCCCGTTTATTGTTTGAGATGTATCGCAAAGAAATATTTGATTTCTATCAGACTCAAAAAATAATTAATGAATACTATAAAAATCCTGCAGCAGTAATAAGCGCATTTGGATTAACTCAATAAATATTTTTCATGGAAAAATGGATAGCAACACTATTAAAATAATTGCACAATTAATAGACAGTTTAGATAATGCTTCTGAAAAATTGGAAAAAGCTTACAACGAAAGAAATGTAGAAGCATTTGCAAAAGTAAAAAAAGAAATAAAAGAAGCTCAAACTAAACTTTCTCAAATAGTAGGTTAATATGTTTTTTGACGGATTGAAAAATAATATTCAGGAAATGAGAGAAATAACTCGAGAGCTTTATATCTTTTATCTTCAATTAGAGAACATTAAAAAAGCGGAAAAATATGGAGGAATGATTATTGATAAGGATGAAAAGAGTTTCTTGAATGAGGTTACAATTTCTTTGAGCATGCAATTAAAGATACTTAACAATTCCATTATAAAGCTTGTTAATTCTATTTCATTCCATAGCAAAATACCTCTGTCAGAAGTTAAGGAGGAAAAAATTGGTTTAAGCCATGTTACCTATAAACCATCAGACGAAAGAGAGCAAGTTTCATTGGTTATTAGCGAGGGAGATAAGAAAGAATTCTTGAGAAATTTAAGCATAAGCAAACTATCAATGGATCAATTAAAGAAAAAGTATTCTGTTGAGAGAAGAGTAGTAGGATTACGAAAATCTAGTAACTATGCAAAAATTTCTAATTATTTTTTTAGGAATCTTTCAGAGAGATTAGTGAACACAGGATATTTTAATGATTTAAATAAAAGTCTTAGAAAAATGAGTTCGTCTTATGTACTCTCAACTTATGTATCTATGGGAATTTTTACTACTGTTCTCGCTTTTTTCATAGGTATTATATTATTCATATTTCTAATTTTTTTAAATGTAAGTCCGATTTTTCCTTTTTTTAGTTTTGTTGATTTTAGTTCAGAAGGGATTATAGAAAGATTTTTCAAAGTTTTTTGGGTGGCCATAGCTCTGCCTGTTATAACTTTGATTAGTTTTTATTTTTATCCACGAAGCGAAGCCAAACACGTTGCTAACAGAATAAATCATGAGCTTCCTTTTGTTACTATTCATCTGGCCGCAATATCTTCGGCAGGAGTTAATCCAACTAATATGTTTGCAATAATAATTAAAAACGAGGAATATAAATATGCAGTTGTTGAATTTAAGAAGCTTTTAAATCTCATTAACTTTCATGGTTTTGATGTTGTAACTGCTCTAAGAAAGTCTGCTCTTTCCTCGCCTTCTACTAAATTAGCTGAATTATTTAATGGATTAGCTTTTACTATAAAATCAGGAGGAAATATTCATGATTTTTTGAACGAACATGTTGAAACAATGCTTTTTGATTATAAGCTTGACAGGGAAAGATACATAAGAATTTCAGAAACGCTTATGGATATATATATTAGTGTTGCAATATCTGCTCCTATGATTTTTTTAACTATTTTCATAATTATTTCAAGTACTGGCCTTACCGGAGGAATTTTCAACATAGGTATACGAACATTAAGTTTTCTTTTAATTTTAATAATTGCTTTATTAAATATTATATTCCTTGTTGTATTACACATGAAACAACCACCAATGTAACATGAGACCATTTAAACTATTTAATACTGAAGTGAATAAAGTCGAGATAATTGGGTTAATAATAGCTTTTATTATAATTACTTTAGATTTTCTTTTCTTTTTTAGAACTAATATTTTTTATTTTGTTTTAGGCATATCTTTTTTAATTGCTGGTTTTCCTTTTTTTGTTTTTTTGATTATAGAGTCCTCAGCAACTGAAGAAAAGAATAGGATGTTCCTGGAATTTGCGCGAGATCTTGTTGAAAATGTAAAGGCTGGAACACCAATAAGTAAAGGCATAGTTAATCTCCAAACAAAAGATTATGGACCTTTAAACTCTAACGTTCGAAAATTGTCTAATCAGATATCTTTAGGAATTCCATTAAAAGTTGCTTTTGATACGTTTGCACGAGATATAGGAAGTAGTACTATTTCCCGAGCAATAAGCATCATGAGCGAGTCTGAAAAAGCAGGAGGTGAAGTAGAAGATGTTTTAGAATCAGTAGTAGGTTCTGTTGCTCAAATTGAAAAGTTGAAAAAAGACAGGAAAAATGCTATTTATGGATTAGTTGTTCAGGGTTACATAATTTTCTTTATATTTATCATTATCATGGTGGTAATGGAATTTAAGATTCTTCCTATTGCAACTGATGTTGGAACAAGTGTAGGTTCACCAACTCCTGACGTCATAGGTATTTCAGGATTTGGAAAATTTGCTGGCGAACAAAAAGCAACTCCAGAACAATTAGCGCGACCTTTTTTGTGGCTTTTAGTCATTCAAGGTTTTTTTACAGGACTTGTTATTGGAAAAATATCCGAAGGCAGTATTAGGATTGGACTGAAACATTCTTTTATATTAATGGTTTTTGCTATATTAGTTAATACTGGTTTGAAAATTTTTTATGGATAAAAAATTTATTCAGTTGGTATATTGAAAATGAGGTGCCATATGTTATATTTGAAAAAACTTTTGCCAAAACAAAAACGCTCTGGCTCGTCTTTATATTTAGAAATTCTCAAAAAAATTATGCCTAAACATAAAGACTCGAACTCACCTTTGTATTTAGCTAATAATTTATTAAAGATTCCTAAATCCAAACGTTCGCAATCACACGTAGAAATGATATTATCTTTTATTTTATTTATAGGATTTATTATTTTCATTTTCATTTTCATTAATCCTCTTGCGAAGGTGGATAATAAGGCATTTGTAGATAGAGATATTGCCTCAATTATTAGCTATATAACTAAAGATGTTGGAAAAGTATCTTTATTTGTGAGAGATGGACTTCCAAGTGATGAATGGAAAAATTGCATTAATCTTAATAGGGATATTGAACAGCATGGCTTAGATTATTTTGTGCAAAAACATGCTCTTACAAGTCCTGTTAGATATACTATTTATTATCAAGATTTTACTCTTTCAAAGGGCGATGCTATTGATTGTGATACTCCGCCTAAAAGTTATAGAATGGGAAGTTTTACAACTGAAAAAATGATTGTAAAAGAAAACGCTAGTGAACTAAAAAATAATCCATCTATTTTAGAAATAAATCAGTTTTCTTTTAAAATAACGAGCATGGATGGAACTGTTATTGAGGAATTAAGCCTTGATATTCCTAAAAACATTCAGGTATCTTCTGTAGATATACCTTTAAGAATGATGGACAATAATGGCAATATTCAGGATGTAGTATTGAATATTAAAATAATTCCTGGAGGTTTGAGAAGAATAACACTTCCAACAGATGATAGTTCTGCGGGAGGTTCTGTAGGGGTGCCTGGCGGTCCTGGTGGTACTAGTCCTGAATGTTCTGATGGAGTGGATAATGATGGTAATGGTTTAACTGATTATCCAAATGATCCTGGATGTTCAGCCCCAGATGATCCTGATGAAGTTTCAGATGGAGGGAGTGTTCCTCCTCCAGCTCCAACAGGATGGGATCTTTCTTCAGCAGTATATGATGGTAAGAGCTTTATCGTTGATGAAACATCTTCTCCAGTAGCCCTGACTTTTAAACCAGATGGTACGAAGATGTACGTCTTGGAAGACAATGATAAAACTATTTATCAATACTCCCTCACTAATTGGGATATTTCTTCAGCACAATATGAAATAAGTTTCAACGTTGGTGAAAAGACCTCCTTACCTTTTGATTTCGCTTTTAATTCAGAAGGTACAAAAATGTATGTAGTAGACTATCTTGACAAAACCATCTACCAATACTCTCTCACTAATTGGGATATTTCTTCAGCACAATATGAAATAAGTTTCAGCGTTGCTGGACAGATGTCATCTTCCGCAACACTTGCCTTTAAACCAGATGGCATGAAAGTGTATGTCGGTAGACCTACAACTAACACGATCTACCAATACCCCCTCACTAATTGGGATATTTCTTCAGCACAATATGAATCTAATTTTGATGCTAAAGGTTTTGGAAGATTGTTTTCTACTGATATCGCTTTTAAATCTGATGGTAATAAAATGTATACTTTAGAATTAGACAGTACTCGCACGAATAATATTGATCAATACTCTATTACTGACTGGGATATTTCTTCAGCCCAAGACGATTTTGTAAGTTTTAGTGCTAAAGCACAGACTTCTTATCCTGTAGCTTTCGCTTTTAAACCAGATGGCACGAAAATGTACGTACTAGGATATTATGATAAAACTATCTATCAATATTCAACAGTAACTCCTAGTTAAAATTTAAGTATTTGTTAAGGATTAGTTAAAAATATTAGTTAAAAATGGTAAAAACTAAAAAAGCGTGGATAAGAATCATTGAAGCATTTATAGCTATTATGATAGTCGCGACTGCGATTCTTATCATTTCTTCAGAAGGCAGAGGGGAGATAAACACAGAGCCTATATACAATTTACAAAGAAATATTTTAAATGTTATATCAAACAACGAAACTTATCGTAATGAAGTTTTAAATAATCCAATTCCTCCTAACGAGAATTGCGTCCTTGTTGATAGTAATGCTAATAATGATTATATACGATTTATAAGACAAAATCTTCCTAGAAATTTAGATTTTGTAACAAATATCTGCAGAATTGGGACTTTTAGTAATAAAGGTATTCCTAATGATATTGGTAATATTTACGTCAGTGAAACAATTATCAGTGCTGTTTATAATTTTTATCCTAATGATGAAGCCAGAATTTTAAGACTTCTATCATGGAGAGAAAGATGAAATATATATTTATTTTATGTTTGTTAATACCATTAGTTTTTGCTCAAGATACTTTCCAGAATACCTCTCAAAATATTTCAGTTAATTCTACAACAGAATTTGTTAATTTATCAAATTTATCAATTATGAGAGATATTGAAATAACAAAATTTTTTCCTAAAGAAGTTAAGCTTGGAGATGTGCAATTCAATATCCAGATTAAGAATAATTTAGATGAAACTTTAGAAAATGTATTTGCCATTGTGAGTGGAAAGGGATTCTCAACTTATGATGTAGTTCCAATAGATAGTTTAGAACCTTTTGGAAAAGATTATATCTTTGTGAATGGAAACGTAAGAGAAAGTGGAGTAATAAATTTAACTATAAAAATAGACAAAGAAGTTTTTTATCAGGGAATTAATGTTATTGACGTGAATGAAGGAATAGAGAAAACCGAAGAAGAATTAAATTTAGAGAGGCTTGATAATTTAAGCAGGTACTTAGAAGAGTTAAAGAAAAACTATACAGATCTTGAAATAGAAATTTTTGAGAAGAAAGAAGAAGGTTATGATGTTATCGATGTCAATTTAAATGAACTCAAAAAAAATATTAGAGCTATCGAGGTAGATATTTTGCGGAAAGATGTTAATCAAGCAGAAATAAATTTTAAACTTGCTCAAGAAGAATATGAATATCAGAAAAACAAAGTAGAAAATGCTAGATACGTACCTATTTTAACCCGCTTAAAAGAGAATGCTCTTATTTTTTCTGCAATTTTTGGCTCTATTCTTGCATTCTTTGCTTTATCAGAATTATTAAAACAAAAAAGCAGGAATATTGTTTCTGGAGTTAGCCAATTAGCGCATAAAACTAAAAAAAATAAGAAAAAGAGAAAAAAGTGAAGGTAAATTCCAAGTACATTGCTTATAAATCTAATTCTCACGTTATATTTATAAACTCTTAGACTTTAATATTAAAATGAAAAAAAGAGGATTATTTGTATTAGTATTAGCTTTAACATTCCTTTCTCTATTTTATGTGTCAGCACAAACAGTTGAATGCAATAATGGTATTGATGATGATGGCGATGGATTTATAGATGCGTTATTTGAGTTAACAACAAACACAAATTCAAAAACATTTGGAAACGGAGACCCAGAAACATTATATCAGTTAGTTTATAATGAAAATCTCAATAAAGGATTAGGATATAATTTGGAAGCTCCTGCAAGTAAAGTAACTATTGCAAGAAAATCAGGTATTGGAATAGATGATACACAAACTCTTAATAAAGTGTGCGAAATTTTTGGCTATGATACAGCAAAATCAAGTAGTTGTTCTTCACCTCAATTAAGTAATCTTTGTATTGCTAAAAGCTATAAGTTATACTATTATGAATATAGAAACGGCGTTAATGATTTTCAATGGATATGGGCAATTTCTACTTCTGGAAAAGAATGGCTAAGTTCTATAACCTGCGAAAATAAACTGCCTGAATGCAGTGATGGTTGGGATAATGATAAAGATGGAGAAATTGATTTTTGTTTAACTGATGGCTCTAACAGTTTAACCTGTGATAAAGAGTGTGCTTCTCCAAATGATGATTCAGAAAAAAAGCATGATCCTGAATGTACTTCTCCATTAGACAATTCTGAAGAAGATAAACCACCATGCTCTAATGGAATAGACGATGATGGAGATGGTTTAATTGATTATCCCGCTGATCCAGGATGTTCAAACCCAGATGACCCTGTTGAAGAAGATAATCCTCAATGCTCTGATGGAATAGACAATGATGGAGATAAATTAACTGATTATTCTACACCTAAAGTTGCCAACTATTCATTTAAAGAAGATGCTAGAGATACTAGTGGAAATAGCAATAATGGAGTTGTGAGCGGAGCAACTTTAACAACAGGAAAATATGATAATGCATATTCTTTTGATGGAGTTGATGATTACATTACTATTACTAATGAAGCTGGTTTTGATTTTGAAAGAACTGATAAGTTTTCAGTTGCTTTATGGTTAAAGCCAGATACAACTGATACATCTGTTCAGGTTCCTATTTCAAAAATGCGTGATGCCTCTCCTTTCACTGGCTGGGATTTTGTCATCAATTATGAAGGAGGCGGTTTGAATACTGCTGGTAAAATTAATGTACAGATTATATCTGTAAATGGACTATCTAATAGAATTGAAGTAGCTACTCCTACAATTACTAAATTAAATGATGGTAATTATCATCATTATGTTATTACATATGATGGTAGTTCATTAGCTAGTGGAGTAAAAATTTATGAAGATGGCATCTTATTATCTCTTACTCCTGTTAAAGACACGCTTACAAGTTCTATTTTAAACAATGATGAACTTACTTTTGGAGACAGAGATGGAGGAGGAACTAGCTTTAGTTATAAAGGAGCTATAGATGAAGTAAAAATATGGAATAGAGTTTTAAACAGCGTTGAAGTTAGCAATGAATTTTCTTTTGGAAATATTGGTGATCCTGAATGTTCTGACCCAAGTTGGAATGATGAAACCAATCCTCCTGCTTACATAAACGAAGCTTTTTGGGCGAATATGATTGATCAGCCAATAAATACTGCTGATTTAAAAGACAGTGTTAAATTAATGGTTGGAGGAGATTTTTTAACAGGAAAAAATATTGACTATGAAATTTATAAAGAAGTAAAATGGTGGTTTGATACAAAAGTAAATGAAGGGAAAACAAAAGGGTTTTATATATGGAGAGCAGGAGAAAAACAAGATGGTGATTTTTCAGATGGTGTTTATTATTTTGAGGCAAGAACCGGCAATAAAAAAAGAGATTCTCGTTATTTAAGTGACGGAAGTGATAATCCTTATGGTAAACTTACAGTTAGTTCTCAAGAATCTAATGACCCTCCTAAAATAAAAATTATCAATCCTGAAAATAAACAAATTTATTTTTTAAATGAACAATTAGATTTTTCTTTTATTATAGAAGATGAAGATGACCAGGCTTTTACATATGATATTAACTTAGGAGAGTCGTCAGAAAAAAGAACTGGAACATCTCAAGGAACAATTCAATTTCAATATGCTTATCCAACTACTGGACAAAAAGTAATTTATGCTAGAGTGTGGGACGCTAGAGGAAACACTACAGATAATTTTACATCTATTCTTATTATTGATTCAACTGAAACTAAATATGTATTCTCCTACATTGATGAGCCTGTTCGTGGAACTTTTTTTAGCACTAGGAATGTGAATTTTGATGCAACAAGTAGTTATGCTATTGAAGAAGTTATGACTAGTGGAAGAACTATTAGTTGTTTAGCTGGTTTATGTCCTCCAACAACAAAAGGATGCCCGCCACCAGATACTAATTATCCAAGTTGTCAAATAGCTGTTGGTAATGCTCCAAGTGATATATCTTCTGCAAATTATGTCCCATTAAAATTTGAATGGAAATTTGAAGGTCCTCAAAGTTTTGAAGAAACCTGTAAGAGTGATGTTGGAGAGGTATCAGATGATAAAACATGCGATGAACTTTTCAAAAAAACTTTTGCTATTCCTGGACTTTATTTAACAACTTTAAATATAAGCATCAATCCAAGCTCAAGCATAACTACTATTTTTAACACTCATTTTGAAGATAATAAACCAGCATGCTTTGTTTTAGATGATAATTACAAATATCCTGGATTTAGTAATGGAAACTATTGGAAATATCCTGATACTTCATTGTTAGATAGCAGCAACAATTGTTTTGAAGTTGATGGTGTTGATGGTTTTACATGGGAACCAAGACAGGAATGCTGTTCAGTAGGATTTAGTTGTGATGTAAGTACTGATACATGTGTTTCTAGTGAGAAAGATGATTGTTGGGATTTTACAAGTCAATCTGATTGCGATGCAGATAATGGACATAGTGGAATAGCAAGAGATAATTTAATAGGTATTGCTGATTGTAGAATATCTGACCAGCCTTTCGGAGATTTCTGCGTTGAAAAAATTCCCTGTCGTTGCAGTTGGGATTCTAGCAGCAATAGTTGTAATCCAAATGCAACAAGAATCTACGAGAAACGAGATGCAAGTGGAAATATTATAGGCAAATGGCATCTTAAATATGATTCTGATACGACGACAGTAAATGAAATTAAAGCTGAATGCAATAGTGCTGGAGAAGAGCCTCTTAGCGGAGAGTGCATTGTAGGAAACATAGAAACAGTTACAGAATGTGGTCCAGGTGTTACTCATAAAGTTTTAAAAGTAGATATAACCTATACAGGAGACATAGATGATAACTTAATAGAGGGCCTTAATTGCCAAGATCAAGTTATACAAATACCTTGTTCTCGCGTCGTTAAATTAGGTTTTTTTGGTATGTATCAACTTATTGCCTTACTTATCATTTTATTTTTTTACTATCTTCTTATACAAAAAAATAGTTCAAGAAAAAAATGAGTTTGTTGAGAAAAAAAAGGGTTATTTTATTTTTTATAATGATATTTTTATTTGGAAATATGGCTATTATTCTTGCAGGAGTTACTCTTGGAAATATCTCATATTCAATAGATAAAACTTACGCTAGGTATGTTCCTTTGAAAGGTTGGATCAATGTTAGCTTAGATAACATGCCTTTAAACACTGAAATCTTACTATCTAATTATACTATAACTTTATCTGATTTTTTAAAAAATAATAGTTTAATTTGTTCTGAATCCACTAAATGCTCTTGTTTTCCTGCTGACTGTTCCACTCATTACACTTATTCTCAAAGTTTTAGCGAAAATTCTCTTAACTTGCCATTATTAAAATCTTCCACAATTGGAATAAAATTAATAGGGAATATATCTAATATCATTGAGCTATCTTTTAATGTTTCTACTGATGCCAGTAATTCCTGCATCTCTCCTCTAATAATAGATGTTTTAGACGATAATTCTCTTGAATGGATTTCAAAAGAGGTTACGAGTGAAACCTGTTTTTCTCCAGATTCATATGGTTGCTTTGAATTTGAAAAAATTGAAGGAAACATAAATGTTGGAACTAATCCTTTATGTAATGAGATACCACTTGTTAAATCTTCTGGACATTTTATTGGAGCAAATCTATACGGTAACGGCGATGCTATATTTCATATGACTTTTGAGGCTGGAAGCTTACAAGAATCCTGCAGTTTTACTATAAAAGAAAGTGGTGAAAAAGGATGTTCAGTTTCAATAGATAATAATATGATTAATGCAACTGTTTGCATATATGCAGATAATTCAAATACAAATAGCTATACTATTGATTATGAAAATAATGCTAGCTGCGGTTTTACCGAAGAGAATGGAAATATTTTCAAACACGATTTTGATATTTTTGCTAGGCCCTTGAAATATAGTGCTATTGGAAATTTTAACTTTAATCAAAACATTCTTGAAGGAGACTTGCTTTCTTTTATTAACCATTATCTTGATGAAAAATACAACAATAACTGCAATCCTGAATGTATTATTCCAATAAAATTTTATTCTGGAACTCCTCAAACTTTATCTATTTCCGGCTTGAGATTAAGATACAATTCAGAAGGCCTAGAAAAAAATCCTATAAAAGAATTTTATGTTCTTAATGTTTCTCCAGCTTTAGTCAGTTCTGATTTTATTACTTTAGACGTAAGTAAAACCCCTTATAGAACTCCCTCAAAAATTGGAAATGAAAAGCTAACTATTGTAATTGGAGACAAGACAATAAAAGAAAATATTAGTGTTAGTGATACTCCACTAATATCTGGACTTTATCCAACAGAAGTCCCTTTGCTTGTTCAGACAACATTCGTCATTCTAATTGAAGGAGTGAAGGTGAATGAGAGTTATACATTAACTTGGGATTTCGGAGACAACAATTCAGTTTTAACTTCTTCAGAGAATAAAATGAAATATACTTACACTAAACTTGGAGATTATACTGTAAAAGTAACCTTATCTAGTCCATCTGGAAATTCTTCCAAAACCTTTATGGTTAAGGTTATTGCCCCCTACGACGCTTTGAATAAAACACTTTCTGAATACAAATCTAATTTATTGAAACTAGAGGCTGGAATTAACGGTCTTCCTGCTTGGATGCAGGGCTATGCTCTTGAAAAAAGCAAAATAGAGGATCTTAAATCTTCTGTTAATAGAATAGAAAATAAGTATAAGCAAACATTTAGGAATGAGGAAGAATCTCTTTCCAAATTAATGAGCGAACTTGTTTCATTAAAAGTTCCACAAGACATGAGAAAGGTTTATACTATTAATCCATTTCCTTTTATCCAAAAAAGCGATTTAAATGCCCTGGATTTTGAAAGGTTGGGAGCAGGAGAGGTAGAGAATGATAAAGAAAGTTATTATGAATACATACAACAATGGTTAAATGAGAATCTTGATATATCCTTTTCATCAAAGACATACGCGCTTAATTATGATGATAAAGATGAAACGTTTTTTTCTGAAGTTAGCCTAACTTTTACTCCTAAAAAAGAAATTGAGAAATTTTATATTGTTGTAAAAGGAAATCCTAGTGATATTATATTTGATGAATCTTATGATATAGATGATTTATCCCAAGGTTATGGAATAACTTTGTCTTCTTTTGACACGTCGCAACAAATCTCTTTTATTCATCCAGATAAAATAAGTCTTGATAACTTACCAATTTATGTTTCTCCTCTATTTGATGAACTAGAGATTACAACAGTTACAAGTGCCTGCAATAATAACAATAGATGTGAAGAAGGAGAGAATTATAAGAATTGTAGAGCAGATTGTAAGCCGTGGGGGAGAACTATTATCTATTTGTTTTTGTTGCTCCTATTTGGTTTTGCATGCTATATATTTTTGCAGGAATGGTACAAAAGACGTTACGAATCTTATTTGTTTAAAGATAAAAATCAGTTATTTAATTTAGTAGCTTTTATGAGCAATGCAAAGGGCCTTAATATGAGCAGGGAAGAAATATTTAAGAGATTGAAACAACATAGCTGGACAAATGAACAAATGACTTATGCATGGAATAAACTTCAGGGATGGAGAACTGGAATGTGGGAAATTCCTATTTTTAAAATATTTGAGAAAAGAAAAGTTGAGAAAGAGTTGGAAAAAAGAAAGGAGATAACTAATCTATCAAGAAATAATCTATTGAGGAGATAAAGAAAAGTTTATCATTGGCTATTAGATAGTTCGTTTTTATAGAAAACTTTTGCATTTTATGTATAAAATACTGCAAAAGTTTCCGAACTAAACTACAGAAATTAAAAACTCATAAATTAAAATTTCTGATACCCCAACTTTAAAAAAGTTGAAGTTTTCTGTCTCATTCAACTTTTACAAGTTGAAGATTTTGTTGAATCCCCTTATAAAACACCAAAGTCCCTCACGTAAAACCCGAAGTTTAGTTATAGAAATATTAATAAAGAGAGTTGAATAATTTTTAACATGGCTATCCGGATATTGAGGGATTTTACAAAGAGGATGTTTAGTCTTTTTTTTCAGAAACAACGAGAGATAAAACTAGGTTTTTATGGGCCGCCAAATGCAGGAAAAACAAGTTTAGCGAATAGAATTTGTAAGGATTGGACAGGAGAAGAAATTGGGACAGTGAGTAATATTCCACATGAAACCAGACATGTTCAATTTAAAGAAGAAGTTGAAATAAAATACAAAGAAAAAACCCTGAAATTTAAATTAATAGACACTCCTGGAATTGCAACAAAAATAGATTATGAAGATTTTGTTAAATTAAAAATGAACAAAAAACAGGCTCAAAAAAGAGCTAAAGAAGCTACTCAGGGAATTGTCGAAGCTATTAAATGGCTAGATGATATGGATGCAGTTATCATTGTTTTAGATGCAACAGAAAATCCTTATTCTCAAGTTAACTTAACTATTGTTGGCAATTTAGTTGCGAGGAAAATACCTGTTTTAATTATTGCGAATAAAATTGATTTGCGAAAAGCAGATATTAAGAGGATAGAAGCAGCTTTTCCTGATTTCGATGTTATAGGAATTAGCGCTAAATTTGGGAAAAATATGGATGAGTTTTATGAGTCTGTATTTAAGTTAGCAAAAAAAGCGAGATAAAAATAAAGTTTAAATAATAAATAGATAATAAAATGGATAGTAGAATAAATTGGTGGTTTTTGATTTTGTTGCTACTTTTTTTAATAGCATTTTTTATAGTAATCAAAATATTAATAACAGGAACTCCAAAATGAAAAAAAAGATAGATTATATAGATACTTTAATAAGAATTATTTTTGTTATTATTGAATTAATAGTTCACTTGTATTATAAATTCGGTGCATTTGATAATTTTATTATTAATACTTTTCCTAGATTTGAGAGATCTATTGAAAAATCTTTCGATAGAATAAAACAGGATACCAATCTAATTAAAGATAAATTAAAAGTCTGAATTATAAACTAATAAACAAAGTTTAAATATATATGTTACGAAATATATAAAAAGATGGCAAAAAAATTTAGAGGTATAACATTGCATTTTATTCCTTATTCTGAAATAGCAAAATTAGAAACTGTTGATAGAATAAAAAAATTATTGAAGATAATATTAGACAATAAAGTCGTGGTTTTACAAGGAAGACTTAAGCCAGAAGAAGAATCAAGATTAATAGAAGATACCATGATTATGATAGGAAATATTAAAGGTTTTAAAGGAGTTGAACTCTCTGTTATATCAAGCGATAATGAGGGAACAATGTTTGATAAGTTGAGATTTGGTTTAGCTAAGATGATATCTGGGCAGCAAAATGCTATTACTATAATCGGCCCTGCTTCAATAGTTAAAGAAATGAAAAAAGATCCTACAAAATTAGAGGTAATGATGCGGTAATCTTAACATAAGCATCTTGACAAATTTATTAATACGGGAATTTCATTTTTTAATTTAATTCCTGTCCCAAAACCAGAGAAAGCTATGCTTTCTTTGCCACGAAAATATATATTAAGAAATTTTCGTTGGATTTCCCAAAATATAGTGAAAAACATAAATAATTGAGCAGATTACTATGTTTTTCCCTCGATAGTCAAGACATAAATGCTCAATTTAAAATGTCATTGACTATAAAAAGAGATTTTTGATATTCATTCTTCTTGTTTTTTTCTAAGAGAATATACCAATTGTTTTGCAAATAAGCTTGCTGGATCAATTTCTAATTTTTCTGAAACATCATAAACCATTTCTAGTCTTCGATAATGTTTTAATTGCTCTTCCTTATCACCTTCATTACGTAATATTTCTCCTATACATATTCTTTCTAATAATTCATATGCTAATTTAGCTCTTTCAGTATCAGATAAATGAGGTACATCAAAAATATCCTGCACTTCTTCCGTATTATCAGCTGATTCCATATATTCTCTTTTTATTTTTTCACTTTCTGGTTCTTTATTTATTTCTTGCAGCAATCGCTCTAACTTTTCTCTTTCTTTTTCTCTTGGACGAGGATTGTTCCATTCATCATTCCATCCTTTATCATGCCAATAATTAAGTGATACCATGTTTTCATTAAGAATTGAGAATTTATAAATCTTTCTATTTTGTTACTATCATTTAGTTATCACAATTTCTTATGTAGTGCACTCGCCATCTGTCCAATAAAGAATCTCTTCATTCATGCATGCAAAACAACTATTAGAAAAAGTTTCTGCGCATGGATATTTTATACATTGTATTTTTTCAGGGTCAAACCATCCACATACTGGTTGATAAAGTTCAATACATACATCTCCTTTTCGTGATTCAGGAGGACAATAATTTTCTTTTAATGTTTTATTAGTTGTTTGATTTATAGATAATTCACAGCCACAACCAGAATCATCAAAAAACGGCATTCTTCCCTGTTCACAAAGAAACTTTATTACTTTACATTGTTCTGGATTTCTACTAATATATATCTTATTTAGACTTTTGTTCTGATCATCAATTTTAATCTCTTCAACAAATGTTTTTCCATCAGGAGTTTTACATTGTCTTGGATAAGATTCCATAATAGGATAACCAGATTTAACGCAGGATTCAAAGTCATTTATTTTACTAAAGTTATTATAATTTACAATTAATATTAAAATAGCTCCTAAAACCATTAGTGCTATTACACTAATAATAATTATTTTTTTCATTCCTATTATCTTTCAGTAACATAATATGAATTAATATATAAATTTTATTAATACTGAACTTTTGCGTTTTACTTGAGGGACTTTGGTGTTTTATAAGGGGATTCAACAAAAGTTCAGTTCGGAAACTTTTGCAGTATTTTATACATAAAATGCAAAAGTTTACCAACACCATTGTATAAATGTTTATTAATACTAAATCATTATGAAAATTGGGGAAAAAGAGAATGCCACATCAATGTACATATTGTTCAAAGGTATTTCCTGATGCTTCAGAAGAACTGCTTAAGGGATGTTCTTGTGGCGGAAGATTTTTTTATTATATAAGACAGGAAAAATACGAAGAATTAAAAAATGAGGCCAAGGCCATGATAGTTGAATTAGAAAAAGCAGACGTACAGAAAATTGAGAAAGATATAAGAGAATTAACTGGCTTGACTGAAGAGCCTGACAAACCAGTTATTTTAGATTTAGAATCTATACGAGTTATTAGTCCAGGAAAATTTGAAATTGATATTGTCAATTTATTTTACAAGAAAAAACCAGTTATTTACAAATTAAGCGAGGGAAAATATATTATTGATTTAGCATCATCTTTATATAAGCTACATGGAGATAAAGATGAAATGATAGATTCTTTTGATGAAAATGAAAAGATTCAAGATGAAGAAATAAGCGAGAATAATAACAATGAAAAATTTGAGAATATCATCGGTGAACAATGAGGTCATTTATAATTCCTTCAATTATAGCGAGAAATCAAAAAGAGCTTAATCAAAGATTAAAAAAAGTAAAATTCTCGAAAATAATTCATTTAGATGTCATGGATGGAAAATTTGTGAGAAATAAATCTCTCATGTTTGATTTTGCATTACCATTCAGATTTAAAATAGTTAATTATGAAGCTCATCTTATGATGAAAAATCCCACAAATTGGATTAAAAAACACTATAAAAAAGTTGATCTTATTATAGTGCATTATGAATCAAGGGATATCAAAAAGATTATAGAATTAATAAAAAAATGTAAAAGAAAAATAGGCCTAGCTGTAAATCCAGGAATCCCTCTCACAAAATTAAAAAATATTCCCATAAGGGAAATTGATACACTATTAATTATGACTGTTTATCCAGGAAGATATGGATCTTCATTTTTACCTTTAATGATAAAAAAAATAAAACAAGCTAGAAAAAGATACCCTAAATTAAATATAGAAGTTGATGGTAGTATAAATGAGAAAACTATAAGAAAAGTATTTCATACAGGAGCAAATAAATTTGTTGTTGGAAGTTATTTACAGAATGCAGATGATGTTAAAGAAAGGATAAATGAATTAAAAAGAATTATTAGCTATAGTGAAAGACATAAACCTTTCCCTAAATAGTCAACGACAAACTGGGGAAATATTAAAGTCGTTGACTATAATCATAGATTTTATCTCTTTCTCCTATATCTGCAATTAATAAATTTTTATTCGTTATCGTATTATATAGATCATCAGAACAGTTTTCTAAAAATTTTGCAGCTTTCTTGCTAAACTTTAGATTGAGCATTTTTCTCTCTTGTTTTTTCTATTTCTTCAAGAGAAACAGTTTCTCCTCTTTCATATTCTTCAAACGCTTTATCTAAATCATCCTCTTCTTCTTTAGTCAAGGTTATATCAGAATCTATCAAACTTTCCTTTATCATATCTAGGTCTATCTCTATTCTCTTTAATCTTTCCAATATTTCTTTATTAATAATCTGAAACTCCATGATAAATAATATAACCAAGAGTTTATAAGGATTGTGAATACTGAAATTTTGATTCTAAACAGGCAACTATGCGTAATAAGGTCGGTTGGTAAAAGCAAGCAAAGATTCACAAATAGAAGAATTTACACTCAATTAAAAAATGCAGATAATGTTAAGGAAAGGATGATGGAGTTGGAAAGAGTTATTGAGTAGAATACTAAGAAAGTTCTACAAGTACATTTAAAACTTCTCTATAATATTCCTTGACTCTTTGAAACAATCCTTTATCCTGCCCATTATACTGTGCAATTTTCTCTTCTAAATCAGCAAAAACAGAATTACTATCTCGATTAAAATCAGGGCTATAGTAAGAGGTTAACATTTTAAAAAAAACTTCTTGTTGTGTTGGAGCTAATCTATCCCATGGAATGCTCTCAAGAGTTCCAGCAATTAGAACAGGAATAATTCCTCTACTATCTAAATTAAACTCACCAATATACTTACCAAGATTAGTATAACCTTCTCTCGCCAATTTCAAAACTTCTTCTCTATTTGCTTCTAATAATTCATGAACTTGCTGTTGATCTTTAAATCTTTCTTGATGCAATTCATAAATTATTTTTTCAAGGTCATATTCCTGCCCTGGCAAAACTGCAGCAGCTGCAGCTAAACTCGCTGCATCTGGATTTTCTTGGAGGAATGATGTGAATTGTTGTGGAGAAGATATTCTTATTGAATTTCTTAAAGGTATTTCATAATCTCTCATCAATCTTAATATGGGTGTTATACTAACCCCAATTTTCTCAGCTATTTCATATGTTGACATCTTTTTTTCCCAATACATTTTATGTAGTTCTTCTTTTGTTGGTTTTTTAAATCCCTGAGGTGATTTTGCTTCAGATACTGTTCTTATTTCTATATCACATCCTCTCATCCAATTATTAATAGTCGTAGAACCAACTCCAATCTCTTCAGCCAATTCAACAGTATTTCTATGCCTTTCACAATACTCCCTCCTCAAAAATACTTCAATTGATTCACCAAGTCTTTCTTCAAGCTCCAACATTTTTTTAGTCTTTTTAACCATAAAAACCTCCAGAAATTACTCTAAAGAATAAATGCCTATACAATTATCTGAACCACCTTTATACACTTTAATTTCTGTTCTTTTTACGCTTTCTCCTGTAATCTCTAATTCATCTCCTAATAAAATGCCATCAAGATTTTTTCCAATTCCTAAATGATTCGCAATTCTTGCAGACCCTCTTATAATTTTATTATGCAAACCCAATGTTCGTATTTCAACACATGAAGGTTTTCCTTCTTTATCTGTTGCTATGTTCAACATTCTAAAACTTCTATATGGCATTAAAAATATTTTTCCAGGAGAATACTTCATTCCTGTTCTTGAAGGAGTTTCACTTCCATATTCATACGCTGCTGTTTCTAATATCCTTCCAGTTGTAATTCCTTTATCTGTTTTTCTTACTAATGCTCTTCCAAGTAAATCTCTCGCAACAACTTCTGCCTTTCTTGAAAAAAATTGTTCATAATCCATATTATTTATAAAAAATAAACGTTTAAATATTTTTCTATTTGTAACCACTAGAAAATTACATTATGAATAATATTTAAACGTTTATATATTTTTAATAAATATCAATAAAATAAATAATTTACTATATTCTATTATATGTATTTTTAAAACTAACATTTAAAAATTCCTTTTCCTTATTTCTATAGTAAAAGAGGCACCATGGCTTCCATTAAGAATCTTCAAAACATAGCAAACATTTTAAGAAGAGATGTTCTTAAAATGACGACAGAAGCTGGAAGTGGACATCCGACATCTTGTTTATCATGTGCAGAACTTATGGCATGTTTATTTTTTGATGAACTTGCATTAGAAATAAAAAATCCTGATAATCCGGGTAATGATGAGTTTATTTTAAGTAAAGGTCATGCAGCTCCAATTTTATATTCTTCTTTATATCATGCAGGAGCAATAAAGAATGATCTTTTAAGTCTAAGGAAATTTAACAGTTCTCTAGAAGGACATCCTCTCCCTTCCTTACCTTTTATAAAATCTGCAACAGGAAGTTTAGGGCAAGGACTTTCTATTGGTGTAGGCATGGCTATAGCAAATAAATTAGATAAAAAAACTTCTAGAGTATATGTATTATTAGGAGATTCAGAATTAGCCGAAGGAAGCGTCTATGAGGCCTTTGAATTAGCTTCTTATTATAGATTAAATAATCTTATAGCAATTGCTGATATTAACAGATTAGGACAGCGAGGAGAAACAATTTTTGGGCATGATGTTAATGAATATGAAAAAAGATTTAAAGGATTTAACTGGGATACAATTAAAATAGATGGACATAATATTAATCAAATTTTAAATGCGTTTCAAAAAGCACGAAAAAGTAATAAGCCAACAATAATACTTGCAAAAACACTTAAAGGAAAAGGAGTTTCATTTATTGAAGATAAAAATGGTTGGCATGGACGAGCATTATCGAAAGAAGAATTAGAAAAAGCATTAATTGAGATTCCTAATCCTCCTTTACCTTCTATTAAAATAAAAAAACCTTTAAAATCTTATTTTAAAAAAATAATTTATAAAAAATATATACCTAATTATTATGAAATAGGAAAGCAAGTTACAACCCGAGAAGCATATGGTAATGCTCTTGCTCAATTAGCTTTATCAAATCCTCGTGTTATCGCTGTTGATGCAGAAGTTTCTAATTCCACATTTTCAGAAAAAGTAAAGGAAAAAACTCCTGAACAGTTTATTGAAGCATTTATTGCAGAGCAAAATATGATAGGTATGGCTCTTGGATTAAGTAAAAAAAATTTTAATGTGTTTGCATCAACTTTTTCTGCTTTTTTAACTCGAGCACATGACCAATTACGAATGGCTGCTTATTCAAATGCCAATATTACTTTTTGTGGAAGTCATATAGGAGTTTCAATTGGAGAAGATGGCGTTTCACAAATGGGCTTAGAAGATATTTCTTTATTTAGATTATTATTTAACAGCACAATTTTCTATCCTTGTGATGCAGTTTCAACAGAAAAGCTTGTTTATGAATGTTCTAAATTAAAAGGGATAAAATATATCAGGACAACTCGCTCAAAAACTCCTGTCATCTATAGCAATAAAGAAACATTCCCTATCGGAGATTTTAAAATATTGAAAGAATCAAAAAATGATGAGCTTGTTCTCGTTGGTGCGGGAATAACTGTTTTTGAGGCATTAAAAGCACATGAAGAATTAAAAAAGAAAGGAATTAACACAGCGATAATTGATTTATATTGTATAAAACCTTTTGATTATAAGAAATTTATAGATTTTGTAAAAGCTCATGGAAATAAAATTGTGATAAGTGAGGATCATTATGCCGAAGGAGGAATTGGCGAGATGATTTCATCTCATCTTCCAGGAACAAATATTCAATTAACTCATCTTACAGTGAGAAAATTACCACATTCAGGAAAGCCAGAACAACTTCTCGCATTTGAGGAAATTGATACAGAAGCTATCGTTAAGAATGCATTTGAGATGATAAAAAATAGATAATAGTTGAATTCATCAGTTATTTTCTTATCTTAACAATTTCGATAATTGTTCTATATTATTTATAAAGTCACCTAATATCAGAATTTTATGAAAACATCAAAAATAATATATCTTACAATTGCTCTTCTTATTGTAGTAGTAATAGACATGCTGTTTTTATTTTGGTATGCCAATAATCCCTATCAAAATAATAAAGAAAAATTTCTTAATGAAAAAATAAATGAAATATACAATCCTGTTATTAATCCTCAACAATTTAGTTCTCATATTACTAATCAATATTTTTCTTTAACTCCTGGAAAGAAAATGATATATGAGAGTAAAACTGAAGAAGGATTAGAGAAAATTGAGGTATATATTATGAATGAAACAAAAACAGTTAATGGAGTAGAAACAAGAGTTGTTTGGGATAGAGTTTGGTTAAATGATGAGTTAATCGAAGATACAAAAGATTGGTATGCTCAAGATAATGAAGGAAATGTATGGTATTTTGGCGAGGAATCAAAAGAAATTATTGATGGTATTATAGTTAGTACAAAAGGATCTTGGGAAGCTGGAATAAATGGAGCTAAACCTGGCGTTATTATGAAAGCAGCTCCTAATATAGGAGATAAATATAGACAAGAGTATTATAAAGGAGAAGCTGAAGATTGGGGAGAAGTTCTAGCAATTAATGAAAATGTCAGAGTTTCTTACAGAGAATTTACCAACTGCATAAAAACTCGCGATTACACTCCTTTAGAGCCAAATGTAAATGAGCACAAATATTACTGTCCTGAAGTAGGGGGAGTAGTTTTAGAAGAAGAGGTGAATGGTGAAGAAAAAGCTGAACTTATTAAAGTTGAGTATAATACTTTGCCAAGCCTTTCACAAGAAAAAAAACAAGAGCTGTTAAAAACCAAGATTACAGAAGAACAAGCAAAAGAAATTGCATTAAAAGAAGTAAATGGAAGGGTTACTGATATTTCTATTGAAAAAAAATTTAGCAAAACAGCATACGTTGTTGAGATAAATAATGGAGATGAAACTGATGTTATTATAGACCTAAATACCGGAGAGGTATTAGGAATAGAAAGATAAATTTAATAATACAAATTACTATTTAATAGAATGAAAAAAATAATTTATGCTTTAATTATATTTCTCGTTTTAATAACACCAGTTCTTATTGCACAAGAAGACATTGGAGATATTAAAGTCAAGGGAATTGAACTAGAGAAAGTTTTGAGTTTTATTAACGGCATTATTGCCTTTGCTTTGTTTTTAATTACTTTTATTGCTTATAAAAGGGATGGTAGAAAAAGATTGTGGTTTGTTAGCATGGCCTTTTTTATTTTTTCATTGAAGAGTTTTTTGGTTTCTTCTGAACTTTTTATAACTGGTTTAGAATTTATTGATCCTATTTCTATAGTCCTTGATTTAATTGCATTGCTACTTTTCTTTTATGGTATATTGAAGAAGGATGGTTAATATGCCTCCTAAATTTCTCTCTAAAAAAGATAAAATATTAAAATTAGAGAAAAGGAGAGAGATCTATGAATTTGTTAATAAAAACTCTGGATGTCATTTTAGGGACATTGAAAGAAAATTAAGAATTCCAGGAACTTCTTTAAGGTATCATCTCAATTATCTTACAAAACATAATCTTCTATCAGCAGAAAAATTTGGGAATAATGTAAGATACTTTTCAAAAGAACTTACTTCTGAAAATAAACAATTATTAGGTTTATTACGTCAGAATAGTATGAGAAAAATTGTGCTTTGTATTTTAAAGAAAAAAAATTGCACCTTTGAAGACGTTGCCGAATTCGTTAATTTATCACCAAGTACTGTTTCATTTTACTTAAAAAAACTTGAACCATCTATTATTAAAAGAATTTTCAATAAAAAATCCCATTATTCTATTGCAATAGATGAAAAGGAAATTTTGAATTTATTAATAACTTACAAAGAAAGTTTTATGGACAAATTAGTAAACAATGTCATTGAGATGTGGGATGTGAGTTAATAAATTTTCTTTAATATCACAATAAAATATAAATACATACACGCTTAATTATAGAAATGAGTAATGAAATAAGAATTAATGTTGTTGCATACCTAGAAGTTACTAGCAATCGTGTTTTTTATACAGGTGAACTTCCAAATGGTACAGTACTAGAAGAATACTCAAGAAATATTGTTGGACCAGGATATCTTAACTCTCTCGAGGATATTGCAGAAGCAATAGAGTTTGGAGTAATGGATATTATAGGAGAAAATAATTATAAAGAAACCCTGCCTCCAAATATTGTATTCACTAGTAGACGAGAAGAAGATTATGGCCATGCTTATATATCCAATGATGGTACATACATACAAAGAAAATTAAATGAAGAGGAATTAGAAAGGCTTGTTAAATTAACTGATGCTCGCTTACGTCCAAAACTATATGATAATAAATAAGCAATAAATTTCTCTGTTAAATGCAGTTATAAGACATTAAATTAATAAACTATCCATTCTTTAAATTTTATAAAATGGTGCAAATATTTCTTGATAGCGCAGACATAGAAGAGATAAAAGAAGCAAGAAGAGCAGGAATTCTTGATGGTGTAACCACTAATCCCAGCCTCATTAAAAAAGCAGTTGAAAAATACAAAAATGAAAACCCTAGATTAGATTTGGAACAGTACATTAAAGATCTCCTTATTATTTGCAAAGGCAAGCCAGTAAGTTTGGAGGTTATTGGAAATACATTTGAAGAAATGATTAATGAAGGAGTTGTATTATTTAAAAGATTCAATAAAGTTGCAAAAAATGTTTATGTTAAAATTCCGATTAATCCATGCATGGAAAAAGAATGTACAAATTATTCGGATGGTATTAAAGCAATAAAATATCTATCCTCACATAAAATTCCAGTAAATTGTACCTTGATATTAACCCCAGAGCAAGCATTATTAGCAGCCAAATCAGGAGCGAGATTTGTAAGTCCATTTATTGGAAGAGAAGATGATTATATTAGAGAAATTAACAAGATTAAATTCAAGAAAGAGGATTATTTTACTTCTGAAGGAATCAAAATAGGCAGAAAAATTCTTGATGATAATAGCATTGTTTCTGGTATTAATTTATTAAAAGAAATTGTTGAGATTTTTAGGATAAATAAAATCAAATCAAAAGTATTAGCAGCAAGCGTGAGAAACAAAAGACAATTTAGAGAAGCTGCACTAGCAGGAGCTGATATTATAACAGTTCCTTATTCAGTTTATAAAGAACTTCTCACCCATGAAAAAACAGCAGAAGGTATGAAAAAATTCACAGAAGATGTTGTAGAGGAGTATAAGAATTTGTTGAGATAGAAGAAAAATGTATGATTAAAAGGAAAGTTAAAAGGAAAATGGGCTTGTTGGTTAGGATCAAATGTTAGAATGATGTACGTTATTGGAGATTATTTCAAAAATAATTATTGATAATTTAGAAGATATTTCTTAAACTATATTAATAAAAATTTAAAAACAAATAAAATAGTGACACTATATTTTAATATTTTGTCATTATCCAATATTTTTACCTAAAGAAATATATAAAAAAACTAACTATACATTTAAAAAATCTTGGTTCTTATAATTAAAAGTAATAAAAAAGATGATAGCAGAACAAATAAACTATAAAATAATGCAGTCATTTACTATTGAAAATATTCCGGATTTAGATACATGTGTTTTTGGAGCATTAGAATTATTTCATAAAGAGAAAATTCCTCAAATAAACATTTCTTATCAAAGGCCTTTAGTTGTTGGAAGCGGTAATGCAGAAGTTACTGGAAGAATTATTTTTCATGATACGGATGCAGTTTTTGCCAGCGAATCAAGTGTTGAAGAAAAATTAAAAACAATAAAAAATATAGACGGAGTTGTAATTATTAGCGCATCAGGCGGAAAGCACGCGCCGATTATTGCAAAATTAGTTAAAAAATACAAGAAATCTGTTACTTTATTTACAAACAATGAGAAAGCTGAAACAAAAAAATATGTAGATGAAATTTTTGTTTTTCCAAAACAAAGAGAACCTTATACCTATAATACTTCTACATACCTAGGGATGATTTTAGGAAAAACTAAAGAAAGACCTAAAGAAATATACAATTTTATCAATGAAAAGTTAAGTAAATTAAATTTTGATATTTTAAGAGATTATGATAAATATTTTCTTATTATCTCTTCAGAGTTTGAACCGATAAAACGAATGTTTCAAATAAAATTTATTGAATTATTCGGAAGAAGAATTGCAAGAGATATTGAAACTATCGAATATATGAAACATGCAACAACAGTAGTCCCAAGCCATGAATTATTCGTATCTTTTGGAGTTGAAGATACTATATTAGGAAATAAAGAAAATAATTTTTATGTTCCATTACCAAAAAATGCTGATTACGGAATGGTTATGGCTATCGGCTATTATATTATAGGAAAAATCCAAAAATCCCAGCATCATTGGTTTAAGGAAAATCTTGTTGCTTATACAGAAAGAGCGAATAAATTATTCAAAACAGGAATAAAACCTATTGTGGAGTGATATAATTTATTTAAATTCCAAATCGTAAAAATTCCACGTTAATCCAAATTTATGAGAAGATTTTTTTCTAAATATTATTAGATCATTCAAATCTATTAATTCCTCAAAATAGTCTAAATTCCCTTTACTAGAATGCACCATCTTAATTATTCCATTTTCGTCTAGATAATCTTTAACTTCTCTAAAAAATCTTCTATGTATTGAATAATCAGGGTCAAAAACTGCAAGTTCCCAGATTTCATGTACGTCATGTGAAACTATCGGAAGATACCCAATTATGATATCAAATATTCCATCAACATTGTCAAACAAATTGCTTTCTAAAACCTCAATTTTATCATCAAGATTATACTTAATCACATTTTCTTGAGTATTTTCAGCTGCATTTTCATTTATATCAGTTGCCACAACTTTTTTTGCTCCACTTAATCCTGCAACAATAGATCTGATACCTGTCCCACTCCCCACATCAAGAACTCTCTTTCCAGAATAATTTTTAACATCAGTTTTCGTTATTCCGCGTAATTGAGATGAATAAGGCAAAGGAAAAAATACTCTCGGATAAACAATTAATTCAATTCCTCTATAATCAGCAGTATAAGGATTATTTGCTGAGCACATCTGTTCAAATAGTGCTTGGGTATGATAATCAATATCCTGAAAATTTCTTTTTTCACATTGTTCTAATAAACATGGGATCATGATACTCTCCTTCTTACTATTAAACTTAATCGTTCTTCTGAAATATTTTCAATATAGTGAAAAGGCCGATATTTTTGCTCTTCCCTGTTTCGTGCTGCTCGTAATAAAATAAGATCTCCTGGAGTGGATTGTAATTTAACTGAGCCTGTTTTTTTCTATCTAAACAAACATAAAAAGAAGCATTTCCCTTTAAAATAAAGATAGAGATAAGGTCTCTATCTCTGACATAATCTCTATGAGGACTAATACCTAAAGAATCTCGAGGATAATAGTGAAATCCTAATGAGTTAAATCTTTCATCTTCAAATTGAGCTCTTTGAGCTATTTCCCCATATATTTCACAATATTCATCTTTAAATTGATTAATCGTTGTAAGAAAAGTTCTGTCTAAACAGTCTTCATTTAAATCTTCTAAATAAAAACATTTCATTTCTTGCATTACATTACCCTCTTTTTTTGGAGCCTCCCAAAAAAATCTTTTAACTGAATTAACATTTTCAATTAAATCCTCTCTTGCATTTTCAGGTATAACATTATGTATAGAAATTCCTCCAATTTTAGAAAAATTATATAATTCATTTACTATATATTCAATATCAATTTTACTAGAATCAATGTAAAGATGCCTCATAAAGAAATAAATTCAAATTATTATTTATAATTTATTCACACATAAGGGGGGAATAAAATTTAAAAATAATATAAACATATATACATTATGAATACACAGATATTAGAAAAACTAGGATTTACTAAAGGAGAAATAAAAGTTTATTTTTCATTGTTGGAGTTAGGTGATGTTTCTTCAGGACTAATAATAAAAAAATCAGGAATTGCAGGATCAAAAGTATATGAAATTCTAGATAAACTTAAAGAAAAAGGACTTGTAAGCGAAACGATAAAAGATCGGACTAAACATTTTAGAGCTAACTCTCCAAAAAGAATCCTTGAATTTATTAAAAATAAAGAAAGAGATTTAAAAGAAGAGAAAATAGAATTTATAAAAATTTTACCTGAATTAATTTCTAAATATAAATTAAAATTAAAAAATCAAGAAGTCAGAGTTTATGAAGGGTATAGGGGAATTAAAACTTTTTATGAAGAAATGGCTGATAGTTTGACTAACAAAGATGAATATCTAGGATTTGCATTTCCAGAAGAGGCAGTTAAAAACAAGTTTGTTATTCATTTATTCGATAGATATCATGAAAAACGAGCAAGAACCGGAGGAAAAAGCAAAATATTAGTTTCTCCTAAAGATATTTTAAATAAGCAAAGACTCGCTAAACCTTTGCATAAACTATATGAATTTAGAATAACTAAATCTCCATTTCCAGCTGGAATATCTATTTTCAAAGATATTGTTGCAACATTTAGCTGGGGCAATCCTCCAAGATTATTTGCAATAAAATGCAAGGAAAACGCAGATGAATACAAGAGATTTTTTTATGAACTATGGAAGAAAACTGAAAAATATTACTGAAAAAACCATATCTTTAAAATCCAGCTTATCTTTCAATTATCATGGAATATTCAATGAAATCAAAAATTAAAGTCCAGCCATTGTATATATTATTACAAAGACCTTTAAAAAAAACTGAGTACGAGCGATCTTGTATAAAATCTGATATACAAAAAGCAAATATAATAATGACTGAATTAGGTAAAATTATAGATGAAGATCTTCCAGATTATTCAACTAGAATATTATCTCCAAATAATATTTTCAATGCACTTTACCTTGGAGTCTCTAGAGAATTAGTTCGGTGTACAATTAAAGAAACTGTTAATTCATTTAGAAAAAGATTAAGACTTTATATGCAATATCCTGCAGGTATTAGCGAAGTTAGATACAATCATAATGAATTTAATAATCCTGATAACAAAGAAATTACAAAATTCATTAGATATTATTTTAGAATGAAAGATATAGCTATGTTTTTAAAAATAAGATAATCACCGAAAATTTACAAAAAACCATAAATTTAAAATCTTTCATAATTTATTTTTAAAATGGATTTTAAAAAAAGAGTCGAAACATGTTTTAAAGGAAATGATATAAGGTGTTTGTATAAAAAAGAATTAGATGAGGATTTTGCCTACAAAACCGGAAAAGCTATTGTTGATTATTTTAAATGTAAAACAATAATAGTAGCAAATGATATTAGATTTTCCTCACCTGTTTTAAAACAAGCATTAATTCAAGGAATTACAGAACAAGGATGCAATGTTATTGATATAGGCATGATTGATACTCCTGGATTATATTTTGCAACTGGATTTTTAAATCTCCCTGGAGTTAGCATTACAGCTTCTCATAATCCAATTGAATATAATGGAATAAAAATAGTTAGAGAAATGGCAGTACCTGTTGGAATGGATTCTGGTTTAGAAAAAATAAAAGAAATTATGCTGGAAAATAAATTTCAAATATCAAAGAGAAAAGGAAAAATTATAGAAAAAAATATTTTAGATGATTATAAAGAATATATTCTTTCATTTATTGATCCAAAAAAACTAAAGCCAATAAAAGTAGTTATTGATGCAGGAAATTCCATTGCAGGAAAAATTGTCCCATTAGTTTATGATAATCTTCCTATCAATCTTATAAAAATGTATTTTGAGATAACTGGTTATTTTGAGCATCATGAGGCAAATCCACTAAAAGAAGAAAATGTAAAAGATTTAAAAGAAAGAGTTGTTAAGGAAAAAGCAGATCTTGGAGTTGCATTTGATGGAGATATGGACCGAGTTTTTTTTATAGATGAAGAAGGAAAAATGATTGAGAGTTCTTTTGTTGCTTTAGCTATTATTGATTATTTTTATGATGAAGTAAAAAAATCTGGTTTTGTATATAATACAATGATGAGCAGAATTATAGAAGATTTTGCCAAAGAAAAAAAACTTAAAGCAATTAGAGAAAAAGTAGGGCATTCTTATATCAAGAATAGAATGAAAAAAGAAAATGCTTTTTTTGCCTGTGAACATTCGGGACATTTTTTTTATAAGGATAATTTCTATGCTGATTCAGGCATAATTACAAGTTTAATAATATTAGAAATCTACAGTGAGGCAAAGAAAAAAAAGAGGAAATTTTCTGAGTTATTCAAAAAATATGAAAAATATTCTAAATTAAATGAAAAAAGCTTTAAGATTAAGGATAAGGAAAATGCTTATGAAAAGATAATGAATCATTTTAAAGAAAAGGCAAAAAAAATTGATGAGTTTGATGGTTTAGGTTTTGATTTTGGAGATTTTTGGATTCATATAAGGTTCAGTCAGACAGAACCTTTGTTAAGATTAAGTTTAGAGGCTGTAAATGAAAAAGTAATGAAAGAGAAGTATGACGAGGTTAGGAAGTTTTTGGAGGGGTTGTAAGATGAATTAAAATTCGTATGAAAAGATTACCAAAAAATTTATAAATTACCAAATACTTTATATTTTACCAATATAAAATGATAGTCCAAGTTGATAAATTAGGAAGAATTGTATTAAAGAAAAAACTTAGAGAAAAATATGGTAAACAGTTTATTTTAATTGATAAAGGAGATGAAATTATTTTGAAACCTACTTATGAAGATCCTTTTTATGGAATTGAAGAGTTAGGAAAAAAACTTGAAAAATATTCCTTAAAAGAACTTAGCGAAATGGGAGAAGAACAAGCTAAAAAAGAAGTAGAAGAGAAATTAAAGAGACTATGATATACGCAGATGTAGATTTTATACTAGCTTTAGCTAAAAAGAAAGATTGGTTAAAAACTAATGCAAAAAATTTATATGATAAGTATAATGAAGAATTATTTATTAGCCCTATTTGTTTAATTGAGCTTATGTTAGTCGCTGAAAAAATAAACGAGGACTCTTTAGAATTAATTCAGTTTGCATTAAAAATCTCAAAACTAGTAGGCGATAATACTGATGATTATTTATTGGCATGTGAATATCAAAAAGAATATGGATTAGGAGTTTTTGATTCCCTACATATAGCAAAATGCAAGGGAAAAATAATATCTTCAGATAAAAAGTTTCAGAATATTCCTTTTATAGAGACAATAACTCTCAATAATAAATAAAAGGATATTACTATAAGTAATCATGGAAAACACCGAGAAAAAATTAACATTGAAAAAAGAAATAAAATATAGTTTCTGTACTTGTGGAGCCTCTCAAAATTTACCTTTCTGCGACGAATCGCACAAAAAATTGAATGAAGAAACAAACTGTAATTATAAATCTCTAAAGATTACGCCAGAAGGAGAAATAACTATTATTGTTTCAAGTAAAAATTGGGAGAAAGATTAGTTTCTTTTCGTTTTTTCTGAGAATAAAAATTCAAATGGATATCTATTTAGTATTATATGTTCTTTATTTGTGACAAGTACTGAACTATGGCAGTCGTTTCTATAATAGTCGTATATTTTGTCAATTGTACTATTAAAATCATTTATATCTTTTGAGAAAAATCCTAAAAGAACTCCTTTATTTGTTTCTGCGAACAAAGGCATTCTTGATATATCTGGGAATGTTTTTTTATTTGTTTTTATGTATATATATGAAAAATCCAAATGAATAATCCCAAAACCAGGCTGAGCAACGAAATAAGTAAAGTAACCATTTGAGATTAACCTCTTTTTTCTATAATAAACAACATCAATGGACAGACCAGTTTCGTGAGATAATTCTTTAAGAGTTTTTTTTACTCCTCCTTCGCAAAATGCTTTCAAAAATTTTACGTCTTCTTTTGTTAATTTTAGTTCTTTTTCTTTATATGCAAGTTTTTTGTTTTTAATTGATAAATCAAATATAGAAGAATTTTTTGTATATACTTTTCCAAGAATAAATTCTTCCCTTTTTCTAGGAAGTAATCTTTCAAATTTTTTTTGTTGGGTTTTATTTTTAAACCAACAGGTTAGATGATGTTTATACTGTCCTATATTAGTGATAAGAACAACACATTCTTTTTTCTCTCTTATTTTTCTTGTTTGTTCTTCATTTAGATTACATAAATATGATTTTTTGATAAAAGGCATGAGTTGATAATTTATTATTGCATCATATCTCAAGATAAATTTCTCATTTTCAAGTCTTTTCAATCTTGTATATGCTGCAGGTTGAGTTATTTTCGCGAACTTTGCAAGTTCTTTAGTTGTATACCTTGCATCTTGAAAAAGATATTCTAGTATTACTTTATTTTTTTGATCTAAATATGCCATTTTTTATCAAATATCTTACCATTTATAAATATTTCCAAAATTTATAAGATTTTTTATGGGAAAGATTATAAAATTGATAAGATATAAAAATAGATTAAATATGGAAAAGAAATTTAGGAAATAAAATAAAAATTTATGAAGCAAAATGAATAGGAATAAATTAGCAAGAAGGCTGTTTGAGATGAGAAATTCTATTCCAGAATATCCGGAGATAGGAAAAGCAAGAGCAACCGGGTATCTAATGAGAGAAAAAGAAGAACCAATGTATAATGAAGCTAATAAAATACATCTTCAGGATTTAAAGAAATATCAACTTAAACTTTGGACAAGAGTTCCTGCAGAAGAACGGTTAAATCAAGAGATTTTGAATGTATATCTTAGCTGTAGAAAAAATGAATCTATAGAAGTGGCAAAGAATACTCTTTTACAAGGCATGCATGCTATAGATGAAGCATATGTGAAGGGGCTAACTGAAAATCTTAATGGACACCTAGCTTATATGTTGTTTAATGGGTATGATCCTTTTAGAGAAAAATTGAATCCAGAAGAATATGATTTAGAAACTATGGATAAATATCTAGATTCTTTGTTTCAAATAATTATGAGGATAGTACCGCCATTTAATATGGACATTTGTCTAGCATCGCGTGTAGGAACTTCTTGGGTAACACCATGTACAGGAGATCATGATGAGTGTGGGCATAATAGTATACACCATCCAACCATATTAGAATGTGATTTAAGAATTAGAGATACTGAAACTTATAATAGAATAGAGAGATTAAGGAGGACATTAGAATACTTCAGAAGAACTCCCGAGCAACTTGAATATCATAAAAGAGAGCAACAGAGAATATCTCAAGAGGAAGCTAACAAAAAAAGAGCAATTGAATATGAAAGATTTTGTTGGAATATATAACGGGAAAAATTCCAAGAGCATTTTTAATTAAAGATGAAAAATTTGCAAAATTTCATCAAGAAATTTTTGATAATTTATGGAAAATAGCAAAATAAATGATAAACTTTATATACTTTGTATACATTGTTTACAATAATAAAATGACAGAAGTTAATATCTCAGCAAGAATTCCTTCAGAATTAGAAAAGGAATTGGAAAAATATATGAAAGAAGAATACTTAGAGAAATCTACAGCAATTAGGAGGCTTCTTTTCAAAGCATTAAAAGAATGGAAAGTTGAGTATGCGTTGAAATTGCTTAGAGAAGGTAAGATAACTATTTCAAAAGGAACAGAAATTGCTGGAATGAATATTTGGGATTTTATAGAAGAAGTTAGAAGATCTAAAATACAGTGGGTGAGTGATGAAATCATTGATCATGATCTTGCAGATTTCAAATGAGTTATGTATTTGATTCTTCAAGCCTTATTTATCTTGGAAAAGTTAAATTATTAGAAAAGATCGTATTATTACCGGGAGAGAGATTTATACCTCAAGAGGTTTATGATGAAGTATTAATCAAAGGTTCTAAAAGAAACGAACCAGAAATAAGTTATATAGAGGAATTAATAAAAAAGAGACAATTTGTTATAAGAAAGACAGGAATAAATGTAATAAACGACCCATTATTAAGCGATGCAGATAAGGAAGTTCTCTCACTAGCAAAGGAAACAAAATCTATTACAATAATTGATGAAAATTATGCAAAACATTTAGCAAAATCATTAAATATCAAAAGTCATGGTTCTCTATACGTTCTTATTTTATTAGTCAAGAAAAAAATAATAACAAAAAAACAAGCTGTTAATTATCTTAATAAAATGATAAAATTGGGATTTTATCTTTCCATTGATAAATACAAAGATATTCTAGATGTTATAAACAATATGTGAGATCTTAAAATCTAAAATAGCAAACTAATTAAACCTTAAATCATTTTCTAAACCATGTTCATAAAAAGAGGGAAAAAAGAGGATTTAGAAAAATTTGCAGTCGACAGAATTGCAAAAGAAATAGAGATTTTTTTAATTTCTCATGAGACTATAACTATGGGATTAGCAGGAGGAACATCTGTTGAAGGATTGTATAAGCTTTTTGGAAAAAAAGATCTTGATTGGGAAAACATTCATATTTTTTTAGTAGATGAGCGATGCGTTCCATTGGAAAGCAAAGACAGCAACTCACAAATTATTAAAAAATATTTCTCTAAAAAACTGCCAAAAAAGAACCTGCATTTCTATGATTATATAAAATATTCATCAGATGATTATGCTTTCAGATTGAGAAAATTCGGAAATAAATTTGATCTTATTATTTTAAGTTCAGGAGAAGAAGGTCATATAGCTTCTTTGTTTCCTAACCATGAATCAATAAAGAGCAGAAAAGTAGGTTACATAGAGGTAAATAACGCGCCAAAACCTCCAAATAAAAGAGTATCTGCAACAAGAAAAATCATTGAAAAATCTGAAATATCATTTCTTCTATTTTTTGGAAAGGAGAAAAAGAAAGCATTTGAAAATTTTATAGATGAAAATGTTTCCATAGAACAATGTCCTGCAAAAATTGTTAACAAAATTAAGAAAAGTTTTGTGTTAACAGATAATAAATGAAAACTCTGTCAATAAAACAGCCGTTTGCAGAATTGATTCTTCAAGGGAAAAAGAAAATAGAATTAAGAAAATGGAATACAAAGTTTAGAGGAGAATTTCTTATTCATGCATCAAAAATTCCAGACAGAAATGCAATGAAAAAATTTGGTTTTTCTCATCTTTCTTGTGGTTATATAGTAGGAAAAGCTGAATTAATCGATGTTAAAAAATACAAAAATAGAGAAGAACATGACAAAGATAAAAATCTTCATCTCACTTATTCAGAATGGGGGATGTACGGTTTTGTATTGAAAAATCCTCAAAGAATAAAAAACATTCCTGCAAAAGGAAATCTTAATTTTTGGGAGTTTAACAAGCTTTAAAAAAACCTTTATCTTCTATAAATATAAAATGAGAGAAAAATGCGGTTTATTAACAAAAGAAAGATGAAAATAGGTTTTATTGGCTTAGGTAGAATGGGTAGAAACATGGTTCTAAATCTTATTGAACATGCTCATGAAGTTGTTGTTTATAATAGAACTCCTAAAGTAACAAAAGAATTTATTAAAGAAACAAATAAAGCCCTAGCTTCCTTTTCAATTGAGGAATTAATTGAAAAACTTCCGAAGCAAAAAATTATTTGGCTCATGATTAAGGCAGGAAAGCCGATAGATGATACTATTTCTTCATTGCTTCCTCATATAACTAAAGAAGACATCATAATAGATGGCGGTAATAGTTATTTTAAAGATTCAATAAGGCGTTTTAATTTATTAGAAAAGAAAGGCGTTCATTTTCTTGATATTGGCACTTCAGGAGGAATTGAAGGAGCGAGAAAAGGAGCGTGTATGATGATTGGCGGAGAAAAATCAGTTTTTAAATGGATAGAAAAATTGTTTAAAGATTTATGTGTTAAAAATGGTTATGGTTACATGGGAAAA
>Ga0209541_10001766_pt1 | contig 42245 bp, 50 predicted proteins | sample RifCSPlowO2_01_FD_184027 | JGI IMG/M metagenome (GOLD analysis project Ga0209541, IMG submission 184027) | Groundwater microbial communities from Rifle, Colorado - Rifle CSP2_plank lowO2_0.1 (SPAdes) (version 2) | ecosystem: Environmental > Aquatic > Deep subsurface > Groundwater | place...
CAGCATTTTGGTTTTTACCAGATGCTCTTCCAGAAGTTAATTTATGTTTCTTACCCCTATGACCTGGAACCATCACTTTATTTATTAATCTCTCAACAATATTGCTTTTGCTTTTGTGAAATCTTAATCTATTTCTGCCGCTAGATTTAGGTATAATTATAGGATTTAAATTAATATAATTTCTTAATCCGGGATCAGCTACATCAATACCGTTCATATCCCATCTGTTAAATAATTTAATTTCAGTCATACAGTAACCTCAACTTGCATATGCCTTTCTAAATAGTTTAATAAATTATCTAAAACCTTGTTCCTATATCCTTCAGATATTGTTACAGGAACATCAACAGATACGATTACGTCAAGAACAGATTCATCACTAGAAGCATAATCATAAAGCGAGGTAATTACATGAAAAGCAGGCATTCCATCTCCGGGATTTAATCCAGCAACACAAATTCTATCGGAAACATAGGCAGGTAGGGTTATCAATCCATTACCCTTACATTTTTTTGATATAGATCTTTTTAATTGTTCCCAACGCATAGCTGCATTATCCTCGTATCTTCTAGTTGAATTAATCCACATTTTACGCAATAGCCTCTTGTAACCCTATATTAACAGATAAATAATTCTTTAACCTATCAAGCAACTCCCCATGTTCTAATTCTAGGATTAAACCAGCATCAGTAATAGCAATCTCGATTGAAACCATACCTTTTCCAGAAATATCGCCCGGAGAACCTATAAAACTCATCCTAGTATAAAAATCAGGAATTCCTTCTCTTCCATTAAACAACGCCCTTCTTCTACCAAGCTCTCTTTCAATCACAACCGCTCTACCTTCTCTAGCTTCAACCTCGGAGAATAATCTAAAATCCTCAAAATAATTAAGAGCATCTTCACTTTCTATATTGTATTTTGTATCAATCCACATTTTATCTCCTACCTTTCTCTATCTTTCCTCTAACTAAAGCATTTAAACTCTGATCATTGACTTTTATAACTTTCCATCTTACACCAGGAATATCGCCTTTACTTTTACCTCTAGAACCACCAATGCTTTCAACAATGACCTCATCATGCTCATCTATGAACTTAATGGCATTATAACCAGGAACGAAAGCAGTCACTTGCCTTCCATTTTTAGTTAACTGGCAAAAAACGCAATTTGAAGTCAAGAATCCATTTGCAATAAAGTTATGATTTTCAGATTCGGTTGTTATATCCCTTACATCAGCTAATTTAGCTTCTTCAATAGAATCAACCGTTTCCCAAACAAGACCATTATCCAAATTTTTAGCTGCCTCTTTACTCCATTCATTAAAATTTTTAAGATAATTATTTGGTATTTTAATTTTTTCCTCATTTACTCCCTCTCTTAGCCAATATGTGGCGCTTTCTCTTGTTAATCCATCCAAATTAATTCCCTTAACCGCTTTAGATATCGAGCACCCATTACTAACCAAAATTTTTATTTCTTTTAATGCCTTAATTCTTTTTTCAATAATATGTTTTTTTATCAATAAGTATTCGTGCATGTAACAGGCTAATTTTTCACGTTCTTTCGAATAGACATAACCTATTTTCCCATAAAGGTTTATCAATGAATTCATATTACTAGAGAAAGAAACCAGATATTGTATTGTTCTTGTAGCATCTTTTCTAATAAACTCCTTTATAGGAATAATTGTTTTAATATCAATATGAAAATCTTTTAAAATTTCTGAAAAAGAACTTATAAAGCTATTAACAGAAAGACCCTTTAGCTTACTGAAGCATAAACTCGGTTTTAATGGGACAATACCATTTTTTTTATAAACACCTGGTTTAAGTAATTCAGAACCAAAAAAAGCTCTTAAAAATTCTTTCTTGATCCATTTAGGACTCTTATTTAGCCAACTTGGAAATCCGTAATCTAATAGAGTTTTATTCCCTACAGGCACACCTAAAGCTATAAGTAACAAAGCAAAACTTTTGTTAGTAATCCTAAACTGATAAGAAGTCCCTTCTATAATATGAATTCCTTTATTAGATTCAACATAACTTCTACTATAACTTTCAAAAATGGGAGATATGTAAAAGCCTAGATCACAAACATCTTTTCTTATTTCTTCTAGATCCTCTGGCTTACCACTAAAAATAATTTTATACCTTAAAGAATTTCTAGCTTTATCTTCATATATTCCACCATCTCCGAACAAATGCCCTAAAACCCTAGTAATTTTAGCTATTTTTTCATTTGATGTTTTTAAAGGTAAAAGATTTCTTCTTTCTAGTTCTTTATAAACTTTAGAAAACTTAGTATTATAGGGAGCAACTTCTTCTATTTTATTTTTATCAACTAACAATGTATCGCTATGTTCATATTCAATAGAATCATAAGGATAAACAGCAACCCTATTACTAATTTTTAAATCTTTTAAGTCTATTACACCTTTGTCAGTATAGAATGGATGATCTTGTGTAGCAGTTATTTCCCTTCCTGTCTCTTTGGTTTTTATTCTATAAACTTTATCATTTTGTTTTTTTGTATCTAATTTCATATAAACAGAAACACCAGTATTCTCCAATTCTTTATTATCCCAGTTCACAGAAATAACTTTATTTTTATATCTAGGTAAATCTTTAATTTTAACATAAGAACCATCTAATAGAACTTTAGTTTCTGGTGATACACATTTTCTCATCGCAGAGTTAGGCTGTTTCGCTTCTAATTGTCTTTTCTCCAAAACTATCCCTTTAGCCTGAGCAGCCCCGCCCAAAGGATCAGATTTTTCTTTTAAATTTAAAGCTCTTTTAACAAAATTTTTATTGTTCCATCTAAATCTTTTTCTTCTATCCCTGAGTTTTTTCCCTGAACCCAAGCCCTTAGGTTTATTTCCCATTTATTCAATTATCCTTAAAATTCAATTTATAAATATTACTGTATTTTCGCAGCATGTGTATTAACTACAACTTCTACCAAATTAAAAAATCTTTTTACTACGTCATTAATGAACTTTAAATTGCTTCTGTCCCTACCATAAATCTTCCCTTTTAATTTTACGTCATCCGCACTAATAATAACCTTATTATCCTCTTTACTAATCACATATCCTTTTAATGGATACAAAATATTTTCTATGAATTTTAAAACATCAGAATCATATCCAATAACCCTTATTTTTTGCTTCATTCTTAAAGCGATTTTCTTTATTGTTTCTCCATTCTTCCCAATAACTTTTCCTAATCTAAAAGAATCAACAACGAATATGAGCTCGTTATCTACAGTAAAAAAACAGTCTTTTACAGGAACCTGTGTTAAATTTTCAAAAGCAGTTATAAAGCCTATAATTCTTGTATCAAATTTCATTTTAGTAGCTCAAAACACTTATAGAATGAGGTCTTTTGCATATTAAAGCAATCTCATCCCCAGATTCTTCTAATTCTATAATATCTATTTTATATTTTTTCATTTTTTCCCTAGCCTCAATTGGGCAATTTCCAGCTAAGAAAACAGTTTTTGTCTTTCCCAATCTTAAATTTTTTAAGGTTTTTTCTGTGCCATAAATTATTTTCTCCTGTTTTAACGCCTTTTTTAATTTGTCTAAGCTCATTTTTCAACTTCCTTCATTTTTATTACTAAATCCGGCAATCCAGTGCCTAATGGAACAGGCTGGTTCAATATAACATTTTCTATTACAGAATTTAGATTATCTTCCTCCCCGATTAAACTAGCATTAACTATGTGTTTTATTGGTGTTTCAAAACTTGCCCTTGCCAAAACAGATTCCTTCTCCCCAGTAATCCCGCTTCTTGTAATTCCTTTAATAAAGCCAGAACTAGTTATTACATCTGCCACAAACATAATATGCCTGATATCCACATCTAACCCCTGCTCATTCATAACTTTAGACGATTCATTAATTATAGCTTGTCTTGCCGCCTCTATACCCAATACCTTCTTAACTTCATGTATATCATTGGTGAAAGTTCTTGCCTCATCAACTTCCTTTATCTTAAACACTTCCTTTAGATTGCTTCCAGAAGTCAATATCATAAACTCATTTCCAGATTTAACAGGCAGTACTTGTTTAACTCCTTTTACTCCAGAGATATACGCAACCTTTGCCTTTTCTTTTATTTTATATAATTCCATAAGTTGGTTTATTTCAGATTTTGGTTTTAAGATTAATTTCTCTGTTCCTAATTTAACATTTAATTTTGAAAATCCTTCTGAAACAGCTTTTAGAATATCCTCTTCACTTAAATTCAAATTCCTCATTTTTTTCTTGCTTAAATTAACTTCAACTTGTAATTTCGATATATTTATGATAAAGTTTAAAGCAACTTCCTTCAACTTTATTTCTTTCACAGCTGCAGCTATTTTTTTTACCTTTAATGGATCTTTGTTCCATTGTGGTTTTATAAAAACACTCATCATAGGGGTTTTTATGGTTTTTCTGGCATCAAATATTTCTATCAGTCTAGGCAAACCCAAACTTACACTCATCTCAGCTACTCCTGCAAAGTGGAAAACATTTAAAGTCATCTGGGTACTTGGTTCGCCAAAGCTTTCAGCAGTTATAACACCTATTGATTCACCAGCATTAATCTTAGCTCTTTCATAAACCTGCGTTAGTCTTAATAACACCTTTTCAACATCTTTTTTGGTTAGTTTCCTATCTACTACTTCTTTTTCTAAAGCAGTTAATATTCCACCAGGAATTTTTCCTTTGTAGCTTTTGATTAGTTCTTCCATCTTATTTCTCTCCAATAACGTGCTTTATAATTTTAACCACATCAATAGTTCCTGCTTCACTCTTGCTAACATCAATATTATCTTCACCATATTTAAATTGAATAATTGCTTTATTTGCATCTCTTACAGTACCATCATATTCTACTTTTAAGTCTTGCAACGCATTCGCTAATCTTCTGTATAAATATCCAGATTTGGGAGTTCTTAGCGCAGTATCCATAAGTGCGTCTCTTCCTGTCATTGCATGGAAAAAGAATTCATATGGTTTTAATCCTGATTTAAATCCTCCTCTTACAAATCCTCTAGCAGAAGCGCTTAAATCTCCTTGTTTGAACAAACTTAAAGTTCTTCCTCTGTATCCTTTTTTAATCCTTTGTCCGCCTAAAGCTTGCTGGCCTACACAGGCAGCCATCTGAGCAAGATTCAATATGTTTCCCCTTGCACCAGATCTAGCCATCATTATTGTTGGATTAGAATCATCATTGCTCTCAGCAACCAAATCCCCTATTTTATTTCTAGTTTTGTTTAGAATTTCTAATATCCTGACTTCTAAAGTATCCCTCAAAGTCTTGCCAGGCAGTATTTCAAGTTTTTTATTTTTATAATCTTCAATTACTTGATTAACATTTTTTTCAGCTTCTATTAATAATTTTTCTATCTTTTCCTGAATCTCCACATGAAGATCTGTATCAGAAATTGAAGTTGAAAATCCATTCCTTAGCAATATCTTGATACCCAATCTAAAGATCTTCCCTATAAAATCAAGTGTAGTCTCTTGTCCATATTCTGCATAAATTTCCCTAATTAAATCGCCGCTTTCATCACCAATTGAATTATTATCAATTATCCCCTCGACCAATTCCCCTTTTTTTATCAAAACTTCTTTTTTATTTTTTGACCTTCCGATGAAATCAAAATTTTTTGGTAGTAAAATACTAATTAATTCTCTGCCATTGATTTTTTCTTTTTTGGGCAACCTTGAAAAATTATCTATTCCAATTGAAGCCAGCATTTCAACAGCTTCTTTTCTGGAAAATTCTAAATATTTTGTCAATAAGTAATTTCCAGTTACTGCGTCTTCAACGCAGCCAATAATATTCCTTCCATTCTTGGGTGACATTATTTGAGTTTGTACTTGCATTAAAATATCTGCTTCAGATCTTGCTTCCTCAGTTTGAGGTATGTGTAAATTCATTTCATCACCATCAAAATCAGCGTTATAAGGAACGCAGTTTGAACTTAAAAAACCATTAACAAAAAAATTATGTGTTGGCTCTGTAGTTGTTACATCATAAACAAATGGAACATAAGTTTCTTTTATATTTTTAATAGAGTCAAAGACAAAACCATTTTTAATATTAGCATTATCTTTTATCCAATCATTAAAACCTACAAAAGTATTTTGCAAACCAACATTAAGGTCTTCTTCGTTATACACCCAATGCTCTATTTGGCCTCTACTAAACTCCTTTTTTACGCTCATTATTTTCTTTACAGATTTACAATCTTTCCACAATTTCATAACTTCTTTATAGTCTTTTTTCCTTTTTCCTATTTGTTTTTCTTTTTGAATTAGATATTGATAACCTAACCTAGCGATATTATCTTTTTCAGAACTATAAACGTAACCTATTTCGCCAAATAGGTTTTTAATGCTCCTGTTATCCCCAATTGATGCAATTAACACCCTGGTTTTATTGCCATCCTTTCTTATATTACCTTCCTCTTCACTAACAAAACTTAGTTTTATACTGAAGTTCTTTAACAAATCAGATATACCCTTAACAAATATTTTAGCCCAGTTAAACTTATTTTCAATCTTGCTTATCTTAAATCTTAAACTGTTAAAATTTGTATCTGATGTATCCCTGATCTTTGGTTTAGTCATCTCGCAACCGAAGTAAGAAGCTAAAAATTCCCGTTGTATGAAATCAGGACCATCCTTTATCCATTTAGGAATGCCATATTCTAATTTTGCTTTGTCGCCATTTGGAGCACCAAGTACAGCAAATAACAAAGCAAGTGGTTTATTCCTCACTTCAAAATCATAACCTGAACCTTTTATATGCAGTTTTTTTCCTTTAACTGTAACTATCTCATTTTCCACGGTTTTTATATATATTTTTCCAGGATTAAAACCTAAACTCTCTATATCTTTTTGCATTAATTTAAGTTCCTGGGATTTATTTCTAAATATTAATCTTGCAGTATCTTTTTTTAATATAAAAGTACCATCACCAAATAGGTGCCCAATTAATCTAGCAAGAATCAATACTCTCTGATCCTTTAAGTTTAAAGGCAATAATTTTAAATCCTTTAAAACCTTTAATGCATGCTTAATGTAGGTTTCCTTCGTAGCCTCTTTTTTTATATTTTCTTCAGTAACTAAAACCTTATCCATCTCTTTATATATTGGTGTATCTATAGGTCTTAAAATTAAGTTATCCCCAACCTCTAATTTACGTGTTTCTTTCAATCCAAGTTTAGTATAAAAAGGATGATCTCCAGTAGCCACTACTTTTCTGCCTGATTTTGTGGTTATTTCATAACAATTAACTCCATATTCTTCTGGTTTTAATCCCCAAAATTTCTTTAGTTCTGTTTTTGTTAACATATTTTTATTTTCCTCAAAGGTTAACAATTCAGACTCTTTCCAACAATTTTTTAATTCATCAATGGGTCTTTGTAAACCGCTGGATAACTGAACTAAAGTATCGGGCGCAACACAAACACTAGGATTTAACCTAAAGCTCTTGCCTTGCATTACTCTTACTTTATGGCACATTATGCTCATTCTATGTAAACTAGGCTGCCTGTTAAAAATAGCAATATCCCCATTAATCAAATGTCTCTCAACAACATAACCCTCAGTTAATTCATTTAATATTTGTTCTTTAGTTTCATCAGTAATCCTTTTTTTCTTTCCATCAGCAGTTATAACATAATTAGCCCCTGGATATTTATCAGATCCATTTTCAATAAGCTTTTTTAGCCATTCTTTGTTCCACTCAGTAACTCTTTCAGGAACAGTTAATTCTAAGGCAACAGATTTAGGAACGCCAACCTCATTAAAATTAGCCTCTGGATCAGGGCTTATAACTGTTCTTGCAGCATAATTAACTCTCTTTCCTGCTAAGTTATGCCTGAATCTGCCTTCTTTACTCTTAATTCTTTCACTTAATGTTTTTAACACTTGTCCAGATCTATGCCTAGCAGGTGGCACTTGTGCTATTTCATTATCAAAATAAGTTGTTATGTGATATTGTAATAAATCCCATAAGTCTTCTATGATTATTTCAGGAGCACCAGCATTTATATTTTCAAATAATCTTTGATTAATTCTTACAATATCCCCTAATTTATGTGTCAAGTCATCCTCGCTTCTCTCCCCTGTCTCTAAAGTAATGCTAGGCCTTATAGTAACAGGCGGAATAGGCATTACAGTAAGTATCGTCCATTCTGGCCTGGCAAATCTAGGGTTTAAACCTAATAGAATACAGTCTTCATCCAAAACCTTTGCTAACCTAGCCCTTACCTCAATCGGAGTTAATCTTTTATCCTTTTCATAGAAACTGCTTGGTTTCTCTATTTTTATATTATATTGCTTTTCACCACAGCCAGGGCATTTCTTAATATTTTTTAGCATATTTATAATTTCTCTTACTCTTCTTCTTCTCGCAGTTGCTCCTTTTTCTTTTTCAATTTCATTCAGCTCATTTATTAGCGCTTCTTTCGCGTTTTTATCCAATAATACAGAACCGCAACTGCCACATGTAGATCTCAATACATCCAATATTATCTTAACATAATTTATGTGAACAATCGGCCTTGCTAATTCTATATACCCGAAATGTCCTATGCACTCTTTTAATTTTCCTCCACAAGTCCTGCATCTTAAACCAGGGTCAATAACTCCAAGATGCGTATCCATCAAACCACCATCTACAGAATAACCCTCTTTATCATATAATTCAGGAGTTACAATCTTAACAGAAGCCATTTTCTTAATTTCATCAGGACTAAGTAAACCAAATACAATGCTTCCAATTTTTTTGTATATATATTCCATTTTAATACTTGCTCACTAAATTTAATTTAGGATATACACATAAGGACTTTAATTCATCCAATAATAATTTAAAAGCATAGCTTAATTCTATAGCAGTAATCTCCACATTTGCGCCGCATCTTACACAAAACTTCTTATTTCTATATTCATCACTAACAGCTAAAGTTCCGCAACTCTCGCAAACATGAACAACAGTTTTATCTGAATCAAATCTTTCTTTAAGCAACAAACTACTGCCATGTGCAACAAAACAATCTTTCTCCATCTCCCCTAATCTTAATCCACCACCCTTGCTTCTGCCTTCTATAGGCTGTCTTGTCAATAGTTGTATTCTTCCAGAAGCTCTTGCATGTAATTTATTTGCAACCATATGTTTAAGTTTTAGATAAAACATATCCCCGATGTAGATATCAGCTTTGTAAACTTCTCCAGTTATACCATTATACATTGTCTCACAACCATTTTCCCTAAACCCTAATTCTTTTAGTTCTTTTCTTAAATTTTCTACATTTTCAGATCCAAAAGTGGTTCCATCTATGTAACGCCCGTTTAAGGCACCAACTTTGCCAGCTAAAACTTCTATTAAATGGCTTATAGTCATTCTGGAAGGTACAGAATGTGGTGAGAATATTATATCTGGTCTAACTCCAGAAGCCGTAAAAGGCATATCTGACTCTAATATTATCGCACCTACAACTCCTTTCTGTCCATGTCTTGAAGCAAATTTATCTCCCACCTCTGGTATTCTTAAATCTCTGACCCTGACTTGAACTAGTTTATTTCCTTCTTCATTCTCAGTCAATACAACCATGTCAACTTTTCCTTCTTCTCCTTGTTTAACAGCAACACTGCTCTCTCTTCTTGTTGACGCAGCAATAGAAAACTCCTCAAGTTCTCCCAAAAATCTTGGTGGGCTTGTCTTTCCTATTATGACATTATCAGGAGCAACAAGCACTTCTGGAGTTACTATACCGTCTGCCTCTAGCAATTTATAATCCTTCTCGCTTTTATACCCTTTAACTTCTTTGTCAGGCACGCCAATTTCATCAACTAAACCACCAGAATATCTTAACTCTTCAGCAACATAAGGCCTGAAATAAGTACTTCTCGCTAGTCCTCTTTGGACGCTTCCTTTATTAATTACAATAGAATCCTGCATGTTATACCCACCATAGCTCATCAAGGCAATAACTATGTTTTGGCCAGATGGATGATTTTTATATTTAGAAACTTCATGCATGAAACTCTGTACAATTGGCACTTGTGGAGAATGTAATATACTTACATCAGTATCCATTCTTAAAAGATAATTAGTGGCATATAATCCAAGACTCTGTTTTTGTGTTTTACTACCTCTGTTTAATCTTGAACTCTGAACAAAATTAGCATAGGGAACTAAACCTGTAGTTAAACCAAGCAATATGCTAGGGCTTATCTCAAGATGTGTATGCTTGTCTGTTATTTCTTCTTCACCCAAAGCAACTAATGCATTTTCTTCCTCAGAGGCATCTAAATATTCAATTATCCCATTATTTATCAAATCTTTCCAAGAAAATTCACCATTCTTGCATTTCTTGATAACCTCATCAGTCACCTTGCTCTTTTCTTTTTCTAAAACAATGAGCGGCCTTCTAAGCCTTCCTCTGGAACTTTCAATGTGAATCTCCTTTAATTTTGTATCAAAATAAATATTCAGTTCACTAGGCAGCTTATTTGTCCTTCTTAGTTCTTTAAACTTATTAACAAAAACATCAGCATTCTCTGCGTTTCCAATATATCTTTCATCTAAAAATATGTCAATCATTTTTTATCTCATTCAGCCCGATTTGATACAGGGCTTTTTTTATTTTTTCTTCATCATACATTTGCTGCGATATTGTGCTTAATATTGCTAGATTTTTTCTTAAACCAATAGATGTTCCTTCAGGAGTCTCTATCGGGCAATTATGCGTAATAAATCCATTAGCTATAAATGAATGCGTATTTTCTGTAGTTGTAAAGTCCCTTACATCATCTAATTCTCCTGTTTCTTTAAGGATTATTTTCTCCCAAACAGCACCAGAATCTCCCAATTTAGATTGTTCTATCCACTTTTCATAAGGCAGTAACATCGCTTGTGTTAATCTTGTTTTTTTGTATTTATGAGATGCAAATAACCATCCATTGACAACTCTATAGTTAATCTTTAAAATATCTGAAATTTCTCTAGGAGTTACTCCACTTTCATGCATCTTCCTTATTTTATTTTTCAACTTATCCCTTTCTTTGATGAAAAACTCGCGCAATCTTAACCACTCACCTATATAGTTCACTTCCCTCTCTTTTTGTATGCAGTACCTATATCCTATTTTAGTCAACAATTTTTTGATATTGCTTTGTGATTTTCCAAAAACAAGGTTACATTTTAACATTATAGAACCATCTTTCCTTACATAATCTTCTTTAATTTTTATTCTTTTAACTAAGATACCAAATTCATTAAATAATTTTTTGATATCATTGCAAAACTTGATAATGTTCTCTTTCATATCACTTTTTTTATGGAACATTAGATTATCTATATGTAACTTTGAACCTGATTTTCTATCCTTCCTTAATTGAACCCTGGGTTTAGGACCGTCTCCACCAAGAATTCCCGCCAAAAATTCTCTCTTCACTGACAAACTAGCTTTAAATAACCACTTAGGGATATCAACTTTAATATCTGTTTTTTTGCCAATTTTAGCACCACTATTCACCAAAAGAGAATGTAAAGCGCCACCCTTGCTTAATACAAATGTCTTGTATCTTACTATTTTATGCCCTCTTTTTATCTGGGTATGTTTCTCGCTTATCTTTGAAGGTTCAAATCCTAATAATCTAATATCATTCGCAATAGCTTCTGCATCATTTTTACTACCACAATAAAACTCTAAATTATATTTTCCACAATAACCATCAGAAAAGATATGTCCTAAGAGCCTAGCTATTATTTCGATCTTATAATTATTTACTGTTAATGGCAAAAGTTCTCTTTTCCTTAATTCTTTTATATAATGTTTAAATCTATTTGGAGAATTTTTTATTATATTCTTTTCATCTACAATTATAGAGCCCAATTCTTTTGTAGGTAACTCTGGTTGTTCTATTGGATCTAAAGAAGGATACAAAGCAACTTTATCATCTTTATTCAACTCTCCAGCATTAACCCATCCTTTTTTAGTATAGAAAGGATGATCTTCTGTTGCAGTTATTTCTCTGCCACTTTCAGATACTAGTCTGTACACGTTTTTGCCCATCAATTTTGGATTTGAAGTAAAATATTTAGAAATGGCAGAAGGCATTAACCTCTCTGTTTTTGGATCAAATGTAATAACTTTGTGGTGATTCCAGCAGTTTTGTAATTTTTCTAAATTCCTAGATGAATATCTATCAGCTAAGAGTATATTTGTATCTTTTTTTAAACATAACCTTCCCCAATGAGTTGAATGTAATGCTCTTGCTTCAAAATTCTCTTGTGATGCACTTAATAAGCTTACAACCCTCTGAAGATGACTTAATGTTGCAAGATAATTAGTCCTGTCCATATTCTGGCTAATTCCTCTCCTTCCACCAACCCAGGCGCCAGTAGCCATAGCACTTTTTATTCTTGAAGTCAATAATTTGTCCCTTATTATTATTTTAACAGAACTGAATTTACCTCTCTTAACTAGTCTCTGAAAATTATAAAGCAGATCATTAACTAATGCTCTCATATTCACTCTAAATAAATCCATCAACAAATCTCCGCTTAACTTTAATCTTTTATTGGAATAATGATCCTTGTCAACAACGATTCCTTTTTGCGCAATAGCCAAAAACCTTTTTACTAGTTTGCATAAGTTATAAGCTTTCATCAGCCTATCTTTTTCAATAATTCCTAAATGTGGTAACAAGTATTTATCCAAGTTCTCAAATACTTTTTCTGTTTGAATCTCCTTTGGTGCTAGAATGCCCATTCTTTTTCCAACAGATTCTATTGCATCGCTTTGTTTTTTTAAATCCACAGAGTTTAACAAATTCACTATTATGTCATCATAAACTTGCTCTTCTGATATTGTCTTGGATATCTCCTCATCCTTGACTAATCCTAGCGCTTTTATCAGATCAATTACCGGAATTCTCTTAAACCTTGTAAATGAAAGATAAACTATTCCATCCTTCATTTGTTCCAATGTGTGTGGTATTCTATAAGAACCCATTTCAGAAAAGATCTGTGCAGCAAATTTGCTAGGCCCTGTCTTCTTTCTATCAAAAAACATCTTATTGGAAGCTAAATCCTCAACAGTAATCAAAATTCTTTCATTGCCATTTAAAATAAAGTAACCTCCAGGATCATCAGAATCCTCTCCCTTCTCAATAAGCTGTTCTTGAGTCAATTCATTTAAATAACAGTATTTGCTTTTTAGCATGATTGGAATTTTACCAATTTGGGTTCTAAACCCATCTCTTTGAACTCCATCTATATGAACGCTGATGTTTAAGTAAATCGGAGCAGAATAACTTATTTTTCTTAATCTTGCTTCCATAGGATATATCGATCTTTTGCTTCCATCAGCCTCTACAATTAATGGTTTTTCAACTTCTATTTTATCCAACCTAATTCTAAAATCTTGAACATCTGGTGGTATTATAGTTGGAACTATATCTCCTATTTCTTTAATGATCTCTTGTATTCCCTGCTCCATAAAATGATTAAAACTGTCTATATCAGCTTTAACTAAAGAATTCTCTTCAAAATATTTTTTTATTAATTCATTTCCTTTAATCATATATTACCACCCTATAATAAGCAGATTTAGAAGCTGTAGGACTCTTTCTCGTAATTTTTATAATGTCCCCAACTTTAGGATCTAAATGGGAAATTGCAGGATCTTTTCTTGATATTCTTGGGAGTTGATTTGGATTTATGTTATATTTGCTTAAGACTTTAATCCCTTCTTCTTTTGTTAATAAAATATGCTCTGGTACTAGAACATGACTCGTTATATCTATTTTGTCTTTCATTTTATTTTTTCTCTATTTTTTTAATTAAGAGGGCCGGACGGGACTTTCCATAAGCTTTTTCTTAAAAGAAAAACCTTGGAAAAAGAACTTCTTTCCCTAGGCTTTCTTCCCAAGAAAGGCTATATTTGAACCCGCGACCACCTGGTTTCTGCACGGTTTAAAAGCCTCACCAATAAGAAACTACGTTTCTTATCTTCCTATTCAGGTGCTCTACCGTGCTGAGCTACCGGCCCAATCCCTCTAGCTATTTCTTTTAATACAAAACAAGGTTAAAACTTATTTTTTAATAGAATTTACCTCATTTATTACTAAAGTATAACTAGAATTATTATGATAATTGAACGTATTAATTAAAAAGTTAAACATTTTGGGAATAGGCCTTGATTATGATTGTTAACTAAGATTTTGCCAAATTACTACTATATAAAGTTTTCCATTTATAATCTATATTCTTTAATATATATTTTACATAGAAATATAGCTTTCTATAATAAAAAAACGCCTGTGCCGAGAATCGGACTCGGGTCTGGGCCTATCTATTAACCTTTCTTAAAAAGAAACGTTAACGAAAGAACTTTTCAATTAACGCTTTTTCCAAAGAAAAGCTCAACGACAGGGCCCTGTTTGCTATAGGAAAACAAAATATGATTCCCTAAACTAGCCATTATACTACACAGGCTTCATTATATAGACTTAAATTTTTAATTTATAAAGTTTGCTTTTAGAAAAAATATCTCCGCGGGCGGATTTGAACCGCCAACCGACCGATTAAAATTTTCGGGTTGGGCTGACTTATTTTCATCCATACCATTTGTGGTTAGTCAACAAGTGAGTTCATCTTTAGCTTACCTTAATAGGTAAACAGCCGAATGCTCTACCATTGAGCTACGCGGAGTATAGATAAAAAACATCAAAAATAACTTATAAATCTTACTATTTTATTATAATAAAAAATATAAACTATTTAATCAAAAAGATAAGATTATGATCAAAATAGGTATAATAGGCGGTTCTGGATTAGATAATCCAAACATCCTAAAACAACAAGAAGAGATTCAATTAGATACACCATATGGAAAACCATCTTCTGATTTGTTAACAGGAAAGATAAATAACACAGAAGTTGTTATATTATCAAGACATGGAAAAAATCATTCAATTACCCCGACAAATGTTCTATTTAGGGCAAATATTTACTCATTAAAAAAATTAAACTGTTCTCATATTATTGCAACAACAGCAGTAGGTTCTTTAAAAGAAGAAATAAAACCAGGAGATTTTGTTTTCATAGATCAATTCATAGACAGAACAACTAAAAGAAATTCAACTTTTTTTGACAATGACAAAGTAGTTCATTTTCCTTGTTCAGAGCCCTTTTGTCCAGATCTAAGAAACTTATTAGCAGAAACAGCTTCAGAATTAAATTTCTCACACCATAAAAAAGGGGTAGTGATAACAATAGAAGGCCCAAGATTTTCAACAAGAGCAGAAAGTAATTTATTCAGGCAATGGGGAGCTGATGTTATTAATATGTCAACAGCTCCAGAAGTTAATTTGGCAGGTGAAACAGGAATCTGTTATGCTTCTATTGCTACTGTAACGGATTTCGATTGTTGGACAGAGAGGAAACCAGTAACCTTCGAAGAAATAATGAGAGTAATGTCTAAGAATGCAAAAAAAGTTAAAGAATTAATAATCAAAACATTACCAAAAATAAAAAAATTAGATTGCATCTGTAAAACAAAAATTAGTGAATCAATAATTTAAAAAGTTAAATGAGCTTTAGAGGAAAAAGTTAAAGCAAATAAGAAACAAAGACTAATAAACTCTCTTTTTCTCTTTGAAAAACATGGACGCATACAAAACTTTTCGAGATATTGCAATAAGTTTAGCTATAGCCGGAGGATTAGGATTTGCTGCAAGCAGTTTTTTAAAAAATAGCAGAGCAGGAGATTTTGATACAGCAACTCCAACCCATTATGATGTAGTTCATAAACAAAAACCCCCTAAAACGCCTTCTTTTAATATGCTGCCTTATGGCTCTAAACCTTCAATAAAACAGAATACTATCAAATCAAACCCCTATCAAACTCCTGCGATAGCAACTCCAAATTTAAATTCTGCTCCAAAAGCAACTCCAACAGTATATCCAAGTGATGAGCATATAATAAGATTTAGAGTTGGTAAAACACATTATAGTGCCTATACTGTTGATTCAAATGTTTCAAAATATCTTGACAAGAAAGCTCCTGAAATGAATTTAACAGAATGGCTTAATACTCCTGATTCAAAACCACTAAAGCCCCAAGATTTAGAAGAGAAAGTTGTTATACTAACTTTTTGGGCAACTTGGTGCGGTCCTTGCAGAAGAGAAATGCCTGAAATTGAGGCAATATGGCAAAAATTCAAAGATAGGGGTCTAGTAGTCATAGGAGTTCATCCATCTTCTTCTCCGTTTGATGAAGTTAAAGAATTTATTGATAAAAATAAATATTCATTTCCAATTGCTTATGACTCAAAAAATCAAATTATTGATGCTTATAGAATAAGAGCCTATCCTCAGCAAGTTTTAATAAATAAGGGAGTAGTAAGACATAATGTTTGTGTTGAACAGTTATTAGAAGAAAAAGTAAAATAATTATTTCTCTTTTCCAATAAAAACTAATTTATTAGATTTCACATTAATTAATCTTTTCCCTTTGCCAAAATATTGCACTAAAGTAGCAGGTAGTGCTATTCTTCCAATCAAAGGCAATTTTGAGCTTACTTTATAGGAAATAATTCTTTCTTCACCCTTATCTAATCTATCCACATTCCAGATTAATCTCATTCCTACAGTTCCTTGTTGTATCTTACTTGGTTTTAAAGTCCCAAAATCAGATTCTGGTTTTATAATTTTTGGCAGTAAGTCAATCACTTTCAAATTATAAATTTCTTTTCTAGTTCTATTCTTCATATGCAATAATATTTTTAACTCTGAAATTCCAGCCTTTGTTTCACTAATTTTAAAAACACTTTTTTTCACAATTATTTTCTTCTTTCTTAGGTAAATTATGAATCCTATCACCAATAATATAGCAATGGTAGAAAAAAACAACCATCTGTAATCAGTAATAACAACTATTCTAAGTGTTGAACCAGGTTGTATCATCTCCTCCCATTGATACCTCTGCCCAGTTTCATCTTTAATGAACTTGCCAATAGGATCTGTTTTAGTGAAGTATTTCTGAAAATTTCCTACAGGAAAGCTAATCTGCTTTGATACTTCAGTATTTCCTTGATTTTCCCTGATAATTTCAACAGTAGAGCTTAAAAATCCCTTTGTTTTCAAATCCTTTTCATTAACCCTAGGATTCTCCCCTACAGTAAACTTAAAACTCTTGCTACCCTGAATCTTTCTATCTTTGAATAATCTTATAGACAAGGTATATTCTCCTTTCCCAATTAAGGAATCTATTTCCAGGTTGAATTTAATCGTTTTTTTTTCAAATCCTTTTAAGCTTACTTTGTCTTCTAAATTAAAAAAAGAACTGCTATAAAATATATCTAAATCATCCAAATCATTCTTGCCTTTGTTTTTTAAATTAATTAATACCTCATTTTTCTTTCCCGGAATCATTTCCAGTAATGTTGTCTCAATATCTATTAGCTCTGCTGATGGAATAATATATGTAGTTAAAGCAATTTCTTCTTTTAAATTTAAATCTGTAGGTGATTTTATTATTACCTTGGTTATATAATTCCTGTCTGGTTTTACAGATTCCAAGAATTTAGTTCTTACTTTAACTTCTGCTTCTCCTCCTGCTGGAATAATCACTGTGCTGCTAGGTTCAAAAAATACATCTTCTACGGCATCAGAAAAAGGAGCAACTCCAAAATCCTCAGGTTTTAACTTTAGTGCTTTATCCCTTAAATCAGTATTTTTTATTTTTAAGATATGCACTGCTTCTCCGCCAACCTCAACACTGCCCTCTATTTTTGAAACACTCACAACAATGCCAGCAGCAGTAACACTAGATAACAAAACAGCAAAAATAAGTATAAACAATAAACTCTTTTTTATCATGCTCTTTATATTAACATTATAATATTTAAAGATTATGGTGATTGCAAAACCTCACTAACATGCTCATTTTTCCTTAATCTTATCACATTATCAACAAAGCTTTCTATCTTGCTGTCATGGCTTACTAACAAGATTTGGCTCATGTTTAATTCATCCAAGACATCCTTCATTCTATCAAGTTGTGTATTTGAAAAACCATCAGTAGGCTCATCCAATATTAGTAAATCCCTGGTTTTAATAACCCCAATTAAATCATTTATTACCTGATTTAACGCTAGTCTATAAGCTAAGGCAGCAGCAGTTTTCTCTCCTCCGCTTAAATAATAGTAATCAATCACATGCCCATTTTGTTCTATTAAAGGAGTAAAACTTTCATCTAATTTAACATTCATTACCTCGCTATCAATCAGCATGTTAAACCATTTTTGGAATAATAAATTAAAATCATTATGAATCCTAAACAAAACTTTTCTCTCTATCATATCCATCAAGTTAACAAAGCTTTCCTCAAACCAGTTTTGCATCCCAGTTAAATACAGCAATTTTAACTTATCCTCCTCTTTGTTTTTTATCTCCATTTCAATATCCTCAACCTGTTTAAGTAATCCTCTGATTGTTGAGCTAACAGAAGAAATTTCAATCTCAAATTTCCTATATTTCTCATCTGTTTCTTTTCTTACGAGCAACAAAGTTTTATAATTACCCTCAGCTTTTTCAAATCCAATTAATTCCCCATCCAATTGCGTAATCAATAAATTCAAGTTCGCAATACCAAGATGATTTTGACTGTCCTCTCTTTTTAAAACATCAATTTGTTGCTTTTTTTCTTCTAATATACTCTCTTTTAATTTAATGGACTCTAGTTTAGAGATTTTCTCCTTAAGAGCATTAATTTCTTTTTGTAAGTTAAATATTTCTTTCTCATTCTCGTCTAATATTTTTTCATTGCTAAATATCTTTTCATTCACATTTTTTATTTTCTCATCTTCCTCCTTAACAACTTCATTTATGTGCTCTAAAGTAACTTTCTGTTTGCATAATGGACATATGTCTAATTTAGAAATTTTTTCCTTAATTTCCTCTGATGTTATTATCTTATTTTTTAATCCGCCTAATAAGGAGTTTAAATCAGAAACCTCATTTTTTAGTTTTTCTAGCCTTTCTTCTTTTCTGGAAACTTCATTTTTATCGACTGCACTTTTATTTAATTTAATATCTTCTGAGAGAACCTCAACCTCTTTTATTAATTTCACAATTTGCAGACTATTTTTATTAATCTGATTTTTAATTTGTCCTAGTTCTAGCTCTTTGATTTCTTTCTGTTTCCTTAATTCTTTTAATCTGTTTAGTTCATCCTCTCTTTCTTTTATTTTATCATCAATTAATATTAATTCATTCCTGCAATTATTAAGCTCATTATTTAGTGCTTTAATCCCTTCTTTTAATTCAATTATTTCTTTTGTAATCTCCTTTTTTTTATTTATCTTTTCCTCCAAATCCGCTATTTTTCCAGCTAATTCTTTTCTTCTGCTTTTTATATCCTGCACCAAGATTTTGGAATTATCCTTAACTCTTTTGTATTTATCAATTCCAAATACTTTCCTTAATGTTTCCAATCTTAATTCTTCATTGCCTAACAAGATAGCCTTCATCTCTTCCTGTGGCGTATAAACAGTGTATCTATAAATCAGGCTTTTGCTTTTCGTTAATAGTTCTTTAGGATAGTTTAGCAATGTTAAAATTTGGTCTTTTAATTCTATAGCGCTTCCATCAAATCTTTTGCCATTCATGATTATAAAACCAGAATCCTGAGTGATAGATTGTCCAACTTTTTTCAAATTTCTTTTTATCACAACATTCTTGCCTTCTACATCAAAATCCAATTCTACAGAACCCCTGTTTTCTCCATTCCTCAACAAGTTAGCACCGCTTACATTGCTGCCTAGCCCAAACAAAGCAAAGTCAGTTGCTAATAAAATAGTGCTTTTCCCAGAGCCAACTTCACCAGCTAACAAAGTATATCCTTCAGGCAAGTCTAAAACTTGGTTTACATAACTCCTGATATTCTCCAATTTTATTTTATTTATTTTCATTTTCCAATATTTTATAGCCATTGACTAAAATTCTTTTTTCATACTCAGCTACTTTTTCCCCTTCATGTTTCTCTTCCATTAATATTCTCATTAATTCTAGAGTTAATTTTTCTGCATTTTGAATATCTTTCAGATTGTTCATTACCTCATTTATCAAGATAGATTCAATTTCCTCGACATTATTTCCTTTTACCTGAACATCCTTAAATTCCTTGGTTGTTAGCTTATTGATATTTTTTAAAACAATGAAACAATCTAAGCTATCAATTATTTTTTTGAAATTAATATCTGAAATTTTGCCAGAACTTACCTCTCCAAATACCCTTAAAGTTATTATTTTGTCCTTTAAATCATTGTTTTCTAGTTCTCTCAATATTTTAGTTTCAGCCTCATTTGCATTTAATCCATTAACATCAATATTAAAGCTAGCAACATCTTTTAATTTTAGCTCAATTCTTTTTAAGTTTAAATTATCATCTATAATGCAAAATCTCCCGAACTTTAATTCTTCTAATTCCTTGAAATTATTTGGAAACAAAGGCCCAGGATAAACAATTTTTCCATATCCTGCTACATTTTTATCAAACAAGTAATGCACATGCCCTCCAGCATAATAATTGAAATTTCTAGGCAATGTCAAATAGCTCTGTCCTTGAACTTTTTCAAATTCCTCAGGTTTAAATTCCTCTAAAGTAGTGTGAAATAAAAATATTTTAAATCCATTTTCATCTTCTAAATGTTTTTTTTCTAAATTATTATATTCTAAAGTTTCCAAACCAGATCTTCTGCCATAAATTCCAGTTAATTTAACTCCTGTTTTGTCAGTTGTAAACATTAATTTATTATCCTTAAATTTCATCACGTTTTTCACTAATCCCGCTTCTTCCAAAACATCAAGCATTGTTTTCCCAGAAGGAGAAAAATCATGGCTTCCTGGTATTATGTAAACATCAATATCATTCTCCCTTAATTTATTCAAGATAGAAGCAGTTTCTTTAATCAGATCAATTTGTGGTAAGCTTGTATTGAATAAATCACCGCATATTAAAACAAACCCAACATTCTCATTTACACAAATGTCAATTGCTTTTCTAAAGCTCTCAATAGTTAGATTCTTTAATTCCTCTTCTCTCCATCCACCTATGTGAACATCGGCTAAATGCCCAAATTTCATACTATTATAAAGTAGTTAGTTTTTATAAGAATTTATATGATTTAATATTGATAATGCTATTTAATCTTAATTCTCTGCCAGTCATTCAAAACATGAACATTTTCTTCTTTATATCCCATTTCCTTGCACAATTCCTTAACAGGCATAGTTACACTTCTATTCCCATGTGCGGGTATTACATTTTCAGGCTTTATTAAACTGATCAGTTCTCTTTCGTCTTCCCTGAAGCCGTGCCCACTTACGTGGAGATTTAAGAATAAACTGCATCCTTTTTTCTTTAATTTTTCTTCTAATTTTTTTCTGTTCCTTATGTTCTCCTCAGTCGGTATAGTCTTGCAGGAAAATACTACGTAATCATCTTTCTTAAACTTGAAATGAAAAACATCATTTGCAATTTTAGTTAATGTACTTCTTGGCTCAGCTTGATTTCCAGTGCATACTATTAAGTATTTGTGTGCCCCCTCCCTGTCTATTTGTTTCAGTTTTCTTTTTATTTTCTGCGCATAAGCTACAATTTCTACTTTTTTTGAAAAATTAATAACTCCTGTTTCTTCAGCAGCTCTCACATATCTGTTTAAGCTTCTTCCCAAGAAAACAACTTTCCTTCCTAATTTTTGCCCAAATTCAGCTATGCTTTTTAACCTGGCAATATGAGAAGAAAAAGTAGTAATCACAATTGCTTTTCCTTTAGTATTAGTTCCAAGTAAAACCTCTTTGAGCATTTCCTTAGCCACTTTTTCACTTGGAGTTTTAGAATTCTCTTTTGAATATAAACTATCCAAAAAAAGAACTTTAACGTTCTCTAATTTCTCTAAAGTTTCATAGCTTGGTTTATTTCCTAAAACAGGGGTATTATCCAATTTAAAATCCAAGGAATATGCAATTTTTCCGTATTTAGTATGTAAAACAGACAAAGCCGTTTGTGGTATAGAATGGGTCATATTGAAGAACTCTATCTTTATGTCATTAGTTATCTTAAAACTATTGCCCAAATTTAAAGATTTTAATTCATTATGAATCTTTTTTCCTTTATCTTTTAGAATAGAGTCTAAAACTTTTATAGTATAGGGAGTTCCTATTATTTTTGCATTTTTGTATTTTTTAATCATATGTGGTAAAGAGCCAATATGATCTAAATGTGCGTGACTCAAAATAATAGCTTTTACTTTATCTCTTTCATTATGTAAAATAGAATCATCTGGTATTGCTTTTATTCTCCTCAAATCTTCTTCAGTAAGTTTTTCTTGCTCGCTGTCTTCATAACCAACAATTGCTGGCAAATATAAACCCATATCAAATATGACTATTTCATCATCAATTTTAATAGCAGTCATATTCCTTCCAACTTCATTATAACCGCCAACAGCAATAACTTCAATCATAGTAAAAAACAGTAATTTTAATCTTATAAAACTATCTCTTGCTAATCTCTACTATATACCTAGCTTTTTTTTGTGGTATAGCAATCATAAAAGGTTTCAAACTCTCTCTTTTATCAACAATTTCTTTTTTTTCATCTAGCCAATAAACATCAATAGGATAAAAAACAAAAAACATATGTATGATAGCCCCAAGCCTTGTTTCTTTTCCTAAATCAAATATTAAGTTTCTTTTTTTAGAAAACATTAATCCACGAAATTTTTTAAAAAAACTATTGCATTCTTCTAAATTTTTAAAAGGATTCTTCATTTTTTAAGAGATTTATTTCATTTGTACTATGAAAAATAAAGTCTATATCATTAACAAAATAGGAATGATCGATCTATTTCCTTTTTCTTTTATTATTTCGCGTATTTTGTCTATTCTCTCCATTTTTAGAAAGTATTTCCACCCATGCTCCTTTCTTTTCTTCCCGCAAATATTCTGTTTAACTAAAGCACTTAAAACGGGCTCTACTTTATCAAGATATTCTGGCGGAATTCCTCTCTTTAAATTTTCTATATAAAGAGAACCCTTGCCAAAACAAGTTTCATCATAAAGCTTTCTTATTAGTGTTCTGCTCAATTTTATATATTCACTCTTTTTTACCTTAACCATAAATGTTATGTATCATTTAAATATATAAGCATTTAGTCATTTTTCTGCCCCTCTAAGGACAAAAAAGAAACCTTTATATATAAGCATACACCATTAATAAGCATGGTATCCACATTTTTAAGATTAGAAGGGAACACTGTAAGAAACAGGATATTAAATTTTTTAGTTGTTCATTCGGAATTTGATTATTCGATGAAGGACATTGCTAGATTTTCAGAGGTCAGTTATACCTCACTAAAGGGCATATGGAAAATATACACAAAAAGAAAAATAGTTGTATACACAAGAAACATAGGAAAAGCCAAGATGTACAAATTAAATAGGGAAAATCCATTAGTAGAAAATTTTATTAATTATTATTGGTCTGTTTTAGATTCAGAAGCAAATAATATGGGTGTTAAAAAAGAGAAAGCAACAATATTAGAATACAACTAAACAAAATTATGCCTCTTTAACTCTCAGTATAGCATATTCCTCATTGCTTGCAGGCCTTTCAGTACTTTTCAAATTGGTTACTTCTAAATTATCAAATACCTTAGATTCTCCTTTATGTATTCTTAATGAATCAGATTTAGACTTTGTATAAACATCAACTAAAATACTGTTAAAATCATCAGCATAAACATCAGATAAAGTAACTTTTTTGCCTAAAATTTCCTTGCTTTCTCTATTCCAGAATAAATATTCATTTTCTTTTAATTCTATTTTGCTCCATTCTAAGTCAACAGTGCTTCCACTATCATAGTTAATATCAATTTTATTTGCCCATAATTCATAATCACCTACCCTTATGGGTTTTTTAGTTCCAAAAATAGACTTGACAAAACCGCCAAATTCTACCTCAATTTCAGAATCAATTCCTATTTTTTTAATCATAACTTCTTTTCCTCCAATGTTTAAAACATCCCCTTCTTGGTAAACATCAGTTTGAACCAAGTTATTAACAATATTTTCTTCCTTCCCAGATATTCCAGGACTATTAAAATTAATATTTTTTATATCATTATTTTTTTGAACACTGCATCCATAGATTAATCCAACTAGTAAAAGCATCAAAATTAATATTTTTTTAATATCCATATATATTCACTATATTATCATAAAGAAAAATATATAAACTTTTAGGTTTAATTAAATACTATGCCAGATCCGTATAAAGAGGTTTATGATGAAGATGAAGATATTTACACAGAAGAAGGTTTAAAAGGACTAGAGGAAGATGATGAAATTTCTACTAATGAAGAAGCTTTTATGGAAGGGTATATAAAGAAAAAGAAAAAATAATTATTTACAGTTTATCTAATTTATATCTAAGATTATGTAAAATTTGCGAAGAATAAGAGGACAAACATCGCAAATTCATAGTTGCCAGGTGTCTTATCAAACCAACTTCAGTATCGCCATAATGAGGTATTTTTTCGCAACCTAAGCCATTAGTAACTAAATATTCGCTATTTGCTTGAATAAAGTACATTAATTCTTCTTCTGGCATATCTAATAATTGAGCAAGTGAAATATCGTTTTTCATTTTTAAATCTCCCTAAATATAAATACCCCTACTAAAAAACTTATCGAAAACAAAGTTAATAAAAAGATATTGCTTATCAAGTCAAAAAATGATAAAAAATTATTCAACATTCCAAAATAACCGCTAAATTCTATTATTAAATATTTAATGAACTTGACAAAAAAAGTTAAGCCTAATAAAAACACTCCAAATATCAAAACATTATATCCATTTAAAACTCTGCTGGATTCATATTCTTTTCTTTTAATCAAAAATATTAATGCATAAGCTAAAAAAACAAACCCTAATAAAGATAAAATTAAAAATGAAATATTACTCATTTTTCTCAACCTCAACCTTTTCTTCTAAATATTCTTTTAATCTTTCAGGCGGTACATTACCAAGATTACGGTTATCCCTGGGGTGTCCACCAATAGTTGCATATACATAAACTTTACCTAAAACGGGGGTTAATACAAGTACCTCATTTTCATCAATTACTTCATCAATTCCCAATCTATCTAATAAATTCCTTTTTTCACTTGAACTTAAAACTCTATCTTCACCAACTGCTTTCTTCATTACTCTCTGTACTAAAACTTCTGTTTGTTTTAATTGTTTATTATTACATATATTATTAAAATAGAGCACACCACCTAACAGATAAAAAAGACCCGCGACACAAACCCCAAAAATACCAGCATTCAAATAATTTCTCATTTTATTCCTTCCTCCTCATAAAATCAGCGATATCATCTTCAAGTTGTTTTCTCATTTTTTTCAATTCCTTTGCCTTTTCATTCAATTTTTCTTTGTATTCATTAAGTTTATTCTCATTTATCAAAAGTTCTTCTCTTTTTCTTTCATAAGCTTCCTTGCTTTTTTCAGCCTCATCCATCATCTTATCTACTTTATTTCTTTGAACAGCAACCTCATCTTTTCCTTCCTCAATTTGTTCTTCTCTCTCAATTATTTTCATGTTTTTCTCAGCTAGTTCTTTTTCTTTTAATTTCAGTTTCTTCTGTTTATTTAATAAATTTTCATTTTCTTTCTGGATCTCTATTCTTTTTTTCTCTAGTTCTTTTAGTTCTTTTGATAGCCCTTCAATTTTCTTTTTCTCTTCAGAAATTATTTTTCTCTCTTTTCTTATTTTTCTCAGTATTTTCTTGTTTTTATCTTTTAATTTTTCAGTTCTGGCTTTCTCAACTTCTAGTTCTTCTTTAGAATCCTCAATAACTTCTTTTTCCTTCTCAATCTCCTTCTTTTCCTTATTAATCTCTTTTCTGGTTTTATTATTTTCATCTATATCAATTTTTAATTTCTCTTCTTTTTCTTTTAATTTTTCAATTCTTTTGTTTTGTTCCTCTTCTTTTTTAGCCCCTTCTTCTTCCCTATTGTTCAATTCTCTTGTAAGTCTATTCTCATAATTATTTAATTCTTTAATTTTTTTATTTAACTCTTTTACCTCTGGTTCAATTATTTTTTTTGCAAATTCCAAGGCAATTGGATGCTTAGGCTGTTCCTTGAGTTCTATTAGTTCATTATATCTCTTGACATCCTTTCTTCTGAAATCTAAAAATGAAACTATGAATAACACTGCAGAGATCAATAAAACCCCGCCAAGTTCAATATATACCCTAATTTCCTCATTTAAGCTTGGTAAACTAATTAAAATATAGGGAAACCCTAAAAACAAGATCAAACTGATAATAACTGGTTTTTTGAATAATTCACCTATCCCTTCTTTTTTTAGCCTATACCAATAAAAAGCAGCTAATAATAAGATAACACTGACTAAATACTTTTGGACTCCTAAAAATAAATTCAATGCCATTCTCAGTTAACCTAATGAATATTTTTGTTATTATAAAGTGGTATATAAACCTTGTTATCCCCTTTATAAAATTTCTCATATTTTCATTATCGCAAAGCTTAAATATACAATAATATTACAATAATATTACAACAATACTATAGTAATATGGCAAAATCAAATACTTTAAGTTTCACAGTACCACATGATCTAAAGCTTAAGCTAGAAGTAATCACAAAAATAGGTTATTATGACTCCATGTCGGAGTTCCTAAGAGACGCAATCAGGACATTACTATCTCAAAATAAAGATTTGCGAATATCAATAGCATATCATTTGTTTAAAGAGAAAAAAATAGGCCTAGGAAAAGCCTCTGAAATCATAGGAGAAAGCATAAAAGAAACTAAGGAATTATTTGAAAAAAGAGAATTCTGAACGAAAGATTTATATAGTTCTATTTTATAACTTATGTTATATGATTAAACCGATTGTTAACAAAAAGTACCTTAAATTATATAATGAAACCGCTAGACAAAGAATTTTTGAATTATTGTTTAAATTCCCTGATAAAGAATTTAGTCTTTCTGATATAGCAAAAGAAGCAAATGTTGCTAAACCAAATATTGGAAAGATATTAGATGAACTATGTTCTAATGGATTTATTAATATTACAAAATTGAGCAAAATCTGGAGAATAAAAGCAGATCAAACCAATTGGTATTTTATTAAGAGCAAGATGGTATACAATCTTAATTTTGTTTACCAGTCAGGATTAGTAGAATTTCTTAATGATTATTTTAAAAATCCAAAAGCAATTATCTTATTTGGAAGTTTTAGAAAGGGAGAGGATATATCAAGCTCAGATATTGATATAGCAATAGAAAACGATGAATCTAAAAAATACGAAACACTTGGTCTGAGAGAATTAAATGAATTTGAAAAGCAGATAGGTAAGAAAATACAAATCCATTTGTTTAACAAAAGAAATATTGATAAAAACCTATTTAATAATATCGCAAATGGAATAGTCCTAGTTGGATTTTTAGAGGTTAATCCATGAAAAAAGAAACTATTCAACAATTTGTAATACTAGGAAATCTAAGGCTCAGACAATTTGATCCACAGAAGGTAAAATCAATGATAGAATCATCTGAGATAAATGTAGAAGTTGCAAAAGATATTCCTTTAAATGATAAAAGTGCAACTTTAGTATTCAGAGAGATTTATGAGTCTATAAGACAATTGGGAGAAGCTAAATGGTGGATTGAAGGTTATGAACCTCAAGGCCCAGGAAGTCACACTATAAGTCTGGATATACTAAAAGAAATAAGCATAAAAGAAAAAATAAAATTCAATCATCTTGAAAGATTTAGAAATATAAGACACGATGCGAATTATAGGGGATTTAGAGTCACCATATTTCAAGCAAAAGAGATAATTGATTTCTGGGATAAGTGTGGGAAAGAGATTGTCGCAATACTAAAAGAACAGCTAGACAAAAAAGAGCAAAAACCAATAGGCGAAAACATAAAAGAAACAAAAGAATTATTTGAAAAAAGAGAAATTTAACATTATTCATCATACTGAAAAGAAAGTAGATTATATTCATCAGCATCATAAACACAGATTCCTTCTTCATGAAATAAAACAAATTCACTTATTCCAACATCCAAGGCAAGTTTACTGCAATGTGTACAATATGGTTTTCCAGCAGGAGAAGGAGCTCCATTTTTATCAAGACGGATAAAATATAATATTGAACCTATAAGTTTATTAGGATTATTTCCTAAGGCATCAACAATTGCCCTCTGTTCTGCATGAATACAACAAGTTTTGTCAGTAACCTTTTTTGAATACGCCTTTTTTGAATGGGAACATCTTCTTTGACTTTCTTTATTTTGTGGTGGGCTATTAAAGCCACCTCCTATTATTTCATTATTTTTTATAATTATAGAACCACACTTAGCCCTTTCACAACTGGAATTTAATGCAATTTGAGCTGCTTTCTCAATATATTCACGCGCTTTCTTTTCTTCATTGCCAGATAAGTATCTCATAAAAGAATGAGAGTTTTTATAATTTAAAAGTATTATGGTAACTTAAATTATTCTTCTCCAACAAAGTCTTCCTCTCTATATTTAAACTCTTCATAATTTTTTATTATCCCTTTATTCTTCAAATACTCTCTGGCTAGAACATAAAATAATATCCCTAAACTTTTTTTACCTTTGTTATTGCAAGGTATTACTAAATCAATAAAGTTACTCTCATTATTAGTATCGCATATCGCAACAACAGGAATGCCAACTTTAACAGCATCTCTTAACGCATTTTTATCAAGCCAAGGATCAACAACAAATAATAACTTAGCTTCAGCAAATATTTCTAAAACTGGATTAGTTAACATTCCTGGAGGATATCTTCCTGCAATGCACCTTACCCCAGTAGCTTTGGCAAACATATTAAGGGCATCCCAGCTATTCTCTCTTCTTCCAACTATCAATATATCTTCAGGTTTATAATTAACTAAAAACTTACCTGCTAATTCTATTCTGTCATTTATTTTCTGTAAGTTTAAAACAGCCAACCCATCAGGTCTTACCTTATAAATAAACTGACTCATGTATTTTGTTCTAAACTTAGTTCCTATGTGAACTCCAGCTTTCAAATACTGGTTCAAGTCAATTAGTAATTTCTCTTCTGCCATAAATCAATTTAAAAATAGACTATTTATAAAGTTTACTCTAAACAATAAAAAAATAAAGAAAAAAAGGAATTAAAGATCCTTTTTTACATCCTTTATTATATTCTCTGCTTCTTTTCTTAGCCCTAGTCCTAATGATATACCTAATGCTAAAGCTATTCCAGCAGCAAGAGCCACAATCACATAAAGAATTAAATTCTCAAATAGGCTTACATCTAAACCCACCAAACTTAAGGCTTGAACTGTAACCAAGATTATTATTACCCACTTTAATATTCTTGCAGTTAATTTCATTCCTTTTAATCTAGTGTGTTCTACAACTTTCATCTCAACATAGTGAGCTGCTGCTAAACCCAATAGCATGATTATTACTGCTACTAAAAGTTTAGGTAACCATAGAACAAACTTTCCTAGAAGATCGCTTAATGTTCCTAATTCTAATGTAGACACTCCTACTTGTAAGGCTATTATAATAATCCACCATTTTAACAACTCGCCTAGCAATGCAGGCACATCTGTATGCCCTACTGCTTTAGTCAATTGAGCTTTTCTTAAAAGGTCATCTACTCTTAATCTATCTAACAAAATCCTTAATGCGTGACCCAAGATTACAGCAACAAAAGCCCCAACTAAGATAACTAATACTGCCACAATAATGCTTGGCAAAACAGTAACAAAGGCCCCCCACAATTGACTCAATGGATTAGTAACGCCGTAGACCGTATCCTGTAAAAAATCCACCATTTAATACACCTCCATTTTTAATATAATTAAAAAGTTTAATCATTTAGTAGTTTAAATAGTTTCATTAGCACTTGATAATTGTAACATAATCTATACAATATATATAAGTTTATATATCACTTAATATTTATAAAAAATTGAAGTTAAATAGGTATATAACTTTATACACTATGTTTCAGCAAAAACCAATTCATTACCCAAATTTGAAAACAATCCTTATGGTAGAAAGTTTTCTTCAAGAGCAAAGGAAAGCAGTTAGTAAGAACACAATATTAGATAATTTGCCAAAGAAAACAATGAGGCAAACTTTAAACATAATCTTGGAATATTTAGAACTAAGCAACAAGGTTTATATTGGTGATAAAGGTGTAGAATGGGTGTTTGATGAAAATAAAAAATTAAAAACTTTACTAAAAAAAGCTACGGATTCTTTTTAATCTCATTCTCAATATATTTTAATCTATTTATCTTGGTTAATCTTTCTTTTCCAAAAATTCCTAATTTAATAAAAGGAATATTCCAACCAACTGCTAAGTCAGCAATAATACTCTCTTTAGTTTCACCGCTTCTATGGGATATTACAGGAATTATATTATTAAGCTTAGCCCAGTCAACAACTTGTTTTGTTTTTATTAAAGAACCAATTTGGTTAGGTTTTATTATTACTGTATTAATTGAATCAGCTGCTTTCTTCAATCTCTCTAAATTAGTGCACACCAAGTCATCACCGCAAACCATTTCACATTTTATTTTAGAAAAACCTTCAAAATCCTCTTCATCCAAGGGATCTTCTACATATTCCAAGCCATACCTAGAAACTAATCCATTAATGTATTTAATCTGATGCTCCCTTCTTAGCCTTCCTTTTTTGTAAAAATAAAACCCGCCGCTATGCAGTCCGCTGGCAGCAACATCCAACCCTACTCCAACAAAAATATCAAAATTTTCAAAAAATTCTTCAGTTAAGTTTCTTAGTAAATCCAATATATTAACAGCATCTAAGGTTGTTATCCATGCTCCTTCATCATTCCTTCCAATTGGTTTAATGTGTTTCTCAATCATTTTGTAAATGTAATGATTAGCAAACGCATTATCTTTAAAATTATCAGCATGTGGTATCAATAAAAATTCTTGAAAATCCGTGCTTTCTCCTTTATAGTGTTTTCCGCCACCAATACAATTTCCTAAAGGTATGGGTAAATTATCAGCTTTAGGATCTAAGAATTTCCAAACATCATTCTTGCTTTCAGCTCTTAATAAAGCATATTCTAATGCTAATACTACATTACCGCCAACTTTCTCTAACTTTTCAGTATTATCATATTTAAATATAGTATTCTCAATTTCATTTAAGTCATCAAAAATCTCAAATCTAAAACCTTTCAATGCCTTATGCAAGATTCTATTAACAAAACTTAGTTGAATTCCTTTTTTAGACAAAGGATAAACTTCATGTTTACCAACAGAAGCCCCAATCGGAGCACTTCCTATAAATCTTCTGTTAACAGTAATCTCAACAGTCTTCTCCCCTCTAGAATTCAAAATGACCCTTCCTTTTATTTTTTTTATCTTCATTAAATAAAAAAGAAGTATTAATCAATATATAAATTTATTTTTTCTTCCATACACTAAGTTCTTTGCCTTTTAAGTGATTATCCAGCATCTCTATCTCTTCATAAATGCCATCAATCAAATCAAACTTCTTGACTTCTTCTAAACCAACCCATTTATGCTCTGTTAAATCCTTACAAAGTTTCACTTCTCCATCATCATGATCACCAAAAAAACTAAGAACCAAGGTAGGTATTTTATCTAGCCTGATAAAAGCCAAGCTTGTGATATAGCCAATATTCTTAATGCTTAAACCAACTTCTTCCATTACCTCTCTTCTAAGAAGGGTCTCACAAATGTTATACCACTGTCCGGCAGAAGTATCTCCCTCTCTTTTTGAATAATCGTTTACTTCTAATTTACCGCCAGGAACAGTCCATTTATTTGGAAATGCTTTTTCATTGGCAGATCTTTTAGCTATCAAATATTTGCCATCTTTTACAATAATGCAAGTAGCAACTACATAATGTGCTTTATTTATATCAAACATTAGATAATTAAGAAATAATTAAAGTATAAAAATTTATCTGGCATATCTCGAAGTAGTTCTTATTAGAGCATCAGCCATTTCTTCAATTATTTTAACTATTTCAGACCCATAATCTCCGTTCAATCTTCCAATTATTGCTTTAGCCTGTTCAGCTGGTACACTTTGTTGATACAAACAATTCCATACAAAAGTTTCAATCATCCCCCAAACACCCGCCTGAAAAATAAAATCTTCCAATGCTTTAGAATAAAAAGAATCCCCTACCCTACTAAAGTCCAAATATTTAAGCTGATCTTCAAACCTTGGATCAACTGATAATTGATGAATACCGTCACATAACTCGCCCGCAGTAAAACCCATATATTCACAGGCAGTTTTTTCATGTACTCTTTCAGATGCAATAGCAACTAATCCAAGAAGAGTATCAATCGTTCCAATCTCCCCTTGAGATATCACAGCACTATTCATTATCTAAACCTTGCCAGGTAATGGCCTTTTTATTGTTATAGGCAATATTCCCTCATCAAATTCTCTCTTTGCTATTTCCACAGGGCTATATTTTATGTTTTCAAAGTCTTTTTTATCCATTTTGATAAGCAAAGGCGCGCCCATCGCTAACTGCAAAGCTCTAGAGCCAATTATCCTGGCTTTCTCATATTTTGTGTAAATAATTTTTTTATCCATTTTTAGTTATCGCATATTTTCTTTTCCGAAATTTTCTTTTTTCTTTCCTAGGTTTTCTTTATTTTCCGTGAACGCTTTTTTAAAGGGTTCAAAGAAAAGCTCATTTAAAAAGCTTTCTTAGTTCTTTTCCTTTTTTAGTCGCTATCTCCACCATTTTCTCTACATCATCTTCTGTTAAAGGAACATCCCCGCCTTTCTGCAAAGCACAAATTCTTCCATCATCAACAGTAGTTATAGTAAGCCTAGCTCCCATAGCGTTCTCTTCATCAAGTGTGGGATCAACTATGAACTTATTTTTTATCTTTAAAACAGTCACTGGTATAGGACTTTCTTTTAGTTCAATTCCTTTTTTAGTTTTTTCACTATAGTCAATTTTCTCTGCTTTCTCATCATATTTAGGGAACTTAGAATCCTTAATCGCTGCTAAAGTAGCCAGACCAATAGCATCTGCTAAATTTCCGTCATCATTAATGCTATAAGCATCAATTAATATTATCCAGGATTTTTCTCCTTTCTTAATGCATAACTTCTTGAAATCTATAGCCTTGCTTTCTCTTATTCCTCTGTCAACTACAGATCTAGCCAGCTCAATGCTTTTAACAGATGGCGGCCCAGATTCAAATTCACTAGAACTTAACGGTAATAGTTCAACATTAGCTATAATAGTTCCTTCATCAGGATTATCAGGATACGGAGTACCAACCTCCATTTTAATTCCTGCAACTACTTCTGTCTTTCCAACTTTGACTAGCGCGCTTCCTTCAGCAGACTTATTGCTTACTCCGTATTCAATCTTTATATCTCTAAATTGGTCTAATTTTCTCCCATCTAGCCTAAATTCTTTGTCTAAGAGATTAGTAACATGAGTTGCAATTATATTGTCATTCATTTTAAATACCTCTCTCTTAAAGCATCTTTTTGTACTTTATAGATTTGTTCAATTGCTTTTTTAGCTGTTTTTAATACTTCTTTTAGCTCTGATAATGTCGCAAAACCATCCATCTGCAATAAAGTAATCTCATTAGTTCTAGGCATCATCGCAACAGGTATGTCAGCCATTCCACCCTCATAATCTTCTTCTTCTTTAGAAACATCAACAACAATTTTGTCTTCAATTCTGCCAATAGCAATAGCTGAAACTAAATCTTTCATTGGAAAACCAGCATCTGCTAAAGCCAAAGCAGCAGCAGTTATGCCTGCGCATCTTGTACCAGCATCTGTTTGTAATAGCTCAATAAAAACATCTATTACAGCACCAGGAAATTCACCTAAGTCTAATACAGGTTCCAACGCTTTCTCAGATATCAACCCAATTTCTTTGCTTCTTCTGCTTGGACCAGGCCGAACTCTCTCTCCAGATCCAGAAAAACTCATCATGTTATAATTACATCTTAAAACTCCTTTTATAGGATTTTGTAAAAATTTAGGATGCAATACTCTTGGCCCATAAACAGCAGCAATTGCTATTGTTTTGCCGATTTTGAATCTAGCGCTTCCATCTGCATTTGGTATTACACCAACTTCTGCACTAATTTCCCTTAATTCATCAAATTTTCTTCCATCAAATCGTTTGTTGTACGGCATTTTTAACACCCACCTTATTCTCTAAATATGTTTTAATTTCATCAGTTAATCCATGAATGTGCGCTCTTTCTTCTATTCTTTTTATAGCATCAACAGCAACTAATTCTTTTACAGGATCAACACCATATATCCATACATAACCATTCTGGCCTACAATTACTCTGCAATCAGTCATCTGCTTGATCATAGATATCATACTTCCTTGTTTTCCAATTATTCTAGGAACTTTTGCAGAATTAACCTTGATAATTCTACCTTCAGATAATTTTCTCAGGCCAGGGCCTTTCATGCTTAAATCAATTTCTTTATCTTTAGAAACCCTTGTTATGTCAGCAACTACATAGTCATTATAGTCATAATACTGCACTAAGTCTGCTCCTTTAGGTATATATTCCATGCTTCCGTCTCTAAGAGGTATGAAAGCCTCATTTGAATAGCCTATATCAACAAACCAGCCATTGTTTGTAATCGCAGCAACTTTTCCAATTACCATGTCTCCTTTTTTAGGAGTGTATTTTGCATTTAATGGCACCAATTTTATTAGTCTTCCATTCACGCTTATAACACCAACTTGAGAAGCAATAATTTTATCTCCTTCTCTAAAAGCCCCTCCTGCAGGTAAAAAATCCATTCCATCTGCTAGCTCATCGCCAGGAACTACAATATCTTTGTCTTTTACTTTTAATTCTCCCATCTTATTCAACTCCTACATTTCTTTGAACATAATTAATTATAGGTCCAACAGTCATTTGACTTATTGAACCGCCAGGATATATTTCGTTTAATATTCCTAAATATCCTAAATCCTTTTCCCATAAATTTGGAAATTCTTCTTCTAATGAAAATAATAAATCCAAAATATCAGTAGAATCCATACCTAAGTCCCGAATCAAATTGCTTTCATTATTAACATGAGTTATATCACAAACAGCAATACTTGAAATAATCTCTTTTATTTTACCTTCAACAGTTAATTCACTAACATTCATTTTATCACTCCAAAATTCTACTTTCTACTTCTCCATGACATAAACCATTAAGTTTAGAAAAAAACTCATCAATTAAACCACCTGGTAATTCCAAAGTAGCTTTTAAACTGCCATCATTTAGCCATTCACTAGCAGGATTTCCATAACTTTTCAGAATGTGAAAACTTTGCCCGGCAAACCTAGGAGGAATGACAACCTGAACTCTTTTTGTTTCAAACTTTATTGGTATTATCACTTTTAATTTCTTCAAAATATCATCTACTTGATCTGAAGCAGTTTTATTCTCATCGATATGCACTTTTGCTTCCTCCATAGCGCTCTCAATTCTTTGTGGAGGATGTGGCAATCCTGTTTTAGGATCTACAGCATTCCTATGAATTGTATTTACAATCTGTTTCCTAATCTCTTCTCTTTGTTTAGCCAAATGTTCCCTAGTTAATTGTACAATCCCTTTAGTTATTATTATCTTACTTACATCTCTGACATCTATAGTCTTAAAAATATTCTTCAAGTCATGTTCGCTGGCTTTATCGCCTTTTTTGACATCCTTGTAGATTTCATCAACAGCTAAAACATCATCCATAGAAATATTCATGCCTTTTTTTAACTCTAATGCCTTATCACAGTCTACTAAAATCTCAAAATTTTTTCCATTCTTTTCTAATCTTGCAATTACTGCTTTGTCTACATTAACCATTTTATTTATACTTGGAAAGTTTATCCTGTGTTAACCTAACAAACTTCTTCTCATCAATTTTTATATAAGCGCCATCAATTCTCGCAATATCAAACTCTTTCCCTAATACTTTTCTTATTGCTTTTATTGCTAGTTTTATTCCATCCTCAACATTGATATTCTCTTTGTATTCACTATCTAAAATCTCTTTTATTTCAGTTTCTCCTTCACCAATGGCTGTAGCTTTAAACTCAAAAAATATTCCTGTCGGGTCAGTTAAAAATAATTTTGGCTCTGCTTCATTATCTCCACCATCCACACCAGCAAATAATATGCTTACTCCAAAAGGTCTGGCTCCGCCATATTGTGTAAATTGCTGTTTTATATCACAGATATCTTTCACTATGGTCTGAACATCTATTGGTGAATCATATGTCACTCTATGCTGTTGAGATAAGACCTGCGATCTTTCAATCAAAACTCTGCCATCACTTATTATACCAGAAGCTGTAGCGCCAATATGCTCATCAACCTGAAAAACCTTCTCTACGCTTTCAGGAACTATTAATTTTTCAACTATTCTTTTATCAGCCACTAAAATAACCCCATCTTTGCAAACAATTCCAATTGCGCTTGTTCCTTGTTTAACTGTTTTTTTAGCATATTCAACTTGTAATAATCTTCCATCAGGACTAAACATCGTGCTAGTCCTATCATAACCCATTGCCTGATGTGACATTTGTGGTTGCATTTTTATTCCTCCTTTTAATCAATATTCAAAATCTGAAATAACAATAATCTTTTAGGTTCTGTCTCAGGATCCCTTGCTAATTCTCTATATCTTTCCCATATTTTTTGGTTATTAAGTATTGCTCTTTCTATTCTACTATATCTATCCCATTGATTAGTTTTACCTAGTAATTCCATAATTTCGCCTCAGTTTCAAATCCTGCTCCCTGAAACCCTAAATACCAAACTAAATCTTGATCACTTACCCTATTTCTCCAAAACATTATTAAAAATCCCCCTTTAATCCATTTAATGTACCAGAAACCCTAACGGTCCTTATCATTAAATCTGGTCTATAAATCAAAGCCAATCCTACTTTAGTATCATCTACAAATTTATGACTAACTTGTATTATTCCTTTATCATCTTTATGCTTAATAAACCTTAAACCTGCCTTTGCAAATCCAAGTTCACCAAGAAAATTCTTTAATCCTCTTTCTACATCATATCTATCCATTTTTTTATTACTTTTGTATAAGATATACCTTTTCCTTTCTTTTAAACTTGGCAATAAATTCTTAATTTTTATCACCCTGAGAAACAAGCTTTCAAGCCTTCCTTCTCTCCTACAGTTTAATATAGATAAAAAAGCACTATATAAATCTTGCGTTTTAATTTTAATTGTGTAGGTTCATAACATTTTAACTTTATTCAGTAATAACCTTATTCCTCTTTCACCTGTTTATTTTTGCTTTTTATCAATAAATACTCTTTTCTAAAAAAGAAGATTATGGCAAAAACAGCTAATAGCCCTGCAATACTACTTATAATTATATTTCTAATATTTTCTCTTGAAAACCATCCTTTTTTGATAAATTCAACTTTTGGTGTATCTTCATCTGTCTTTTCTTTGGATTCTTCTTTTACTCCTACATTCTCAGAAGCTGTTTCCAGATTAGGTATGTTTGGTTGACTTTTTATTGTTGGAGCTGGTTCCAAGTTTTCAGTTTTAGTTACAGGAGTTCCTCCTCCACCTCCACCACCTCCTCCTTCGCTATCAGAATTAACATTTTTACAATCACTAGCATCTATACTAGAACAACTGCTACAACTCAAACTACCAGAGTTATATCCTCTACTAGCACAACTATCCCCGCCAAAATCACTTCCATCACAGCTTTCAGTAGAATTTTTAATATCATCACCGCAAACCTCAGTATTAGTAACATTAAAGTTCCAGTAAGTTGAATTATAGCTTAAACTATCATTTACATAAACAGTTACATTATAACTTCCATTGCTGGAATAGCTTCCAAAAAAAGTATAATTCTCTACTTCACTTATTAGATTATTATTCAAGTACCATCTAACACTTAATAAATCACCATTAACATCTCTGTAACTAATGTTAAAACTTTGATTTTCAGGTTCATTTACCTCTACATTAGTTCTATTTGGAGAAAAAGAATTGATCAGAGGAACATTATTGAAATTAACTCTTAAAGTTCTGTTATTATCCAAAGCAAAAAATCCGCTAGTATCATAACTTAAGCAATTCCAATTAAAAGTTAAATTTCCACTTAAATTTAAACTAAAAGAAGCATTATCCTGCAGTTTATTTGTAATCTTAGTTTGATTTATTCTCCATTCACTGTTCAAATCATGAATCAAGCTTATATTATTTAATCCAGTAATGTCAGAAGCACTGCAATTAAACACAACATTCCCAGTTAAGCTGTTTAAGTTGTCATCGGGAGTTTTTAAGATAACTCTTGGTATGTCTAATCCAAGATTAATTTTTGTAAAATTAACATTCCCTTTTGTATCATTAACAAATAAGCTTAATATGTGCCAACCGCCTAAAGGAAAAAAAGAAATATTGTCATTCAAACTTATATTATTCAATCCATCAATATTATACCAGCTTTTATCTAAAAAATTATCTTTTGCTGTAAAATTTAAACTTATATTATTCATAGAATTAAAAATAGTTCCATTAATAGGAAAATCTAAATAAATTTCAGGAGCTATATTCTCTATGCTGGCAATTGCATCTTTAATATTAATTCTTCTCCAGTTTTCTATTAATTTTCCAGTATTATTCAATATTTCCTGAACCTTATATGGACTTAAATAACTTTTATCTTGCTCATAGCTATATTGTTGTAATAACACAGCTACTGTAGCAGCATGAGGTGTTGCCATGCTAGTCCCGCTCATGCTAGTATATCCACCACTCATTGAGGTAGAAGTAATATCAGAACTAGGAGCCAATAAATCTAGTAAATTATTCCTATTAGTATAGCCTGCAATGCTATCACTTTTAGTAGTCCCACCAACAGAAGTAACATTTTGTATACAACCAGGGCTTGTTATTCCTGTAGTAGCACCATTATTTCCGCTAGCTGCAAAAACAGTAATATTCTTTTTTATTGCATTATTAACAGCAGTTGTCAATATTGTAAACGTACTATCACAATAACTGCTAAAAACACTATCGCTACCTATGCTCATGGATATGGCAGTAATGTTATACTTAGTTTTATTATTAACACACCAATCAATTCCAGCACTTATTCCACTTTCACTTCCCCCACCGCCAGAATTTAAAACTTTAATATGTATAATTTTTGAACTCGGAGCTATTCTACTTACTATTCCTGTAACATGCGTTCCATGTCCTTGGTCATCATAAGGATCACCATCCAAATTAACAAAATCATAACCATCAACAACTCTGCAACCACTACCAAAACAACCGCCTAAAGCAGGATGACTATAGTTTACGCCTGTATCTAAAACACAAACACCTAATCCTAAACCAGTTATATTATTTTTTAAAACAAGGTTGTTAACCCAGGTAGAATTTATTATTTTTGTTGAATCATCAAGCGCTATTTTAAATTCATGGTCTAATTGCACATTTTCAATAGTAGGATCATTTTTTAATTCCTCTAAAACAGTTTCATTGACTTCTCCAGAAACAGCATTAAAGCTTTCTAAATTCATTTTTTCTTTAAAGCCTTTATTTTTTAATTCATTCTTAGCAGATTTAAAACCAATTCTGGCAACACCAATTCCTATATTCTCATTCCTGAATTTGACAATAACATTAACTTCACTATTTTTTTTTAATTCTTTTTCAACCTCAGAACTCACTTTTTCAGCTGCTGCTTGATATGCTAAACTTACTAATAATAGTAAAGCTACTAAAAAAAAGATTTTTTTATTCACCACTTTATTTATCATAAACGTTTATTACTATTTAAACCTTTTTTCTTTCAAAATTTAACCCTTTTTTAGCTTCTCCAGGAGTCATTCCTAATATCAAGCCAAAGCTAAATAAATCCTTAGCCCCTCTTAATTCATATGTATTGTTAGCCCCGCTTAAAATAACCATTTTAACATTATATTTCCTGCATAATCTGACATTTTGCATCATTTTTCCCAATATTACCTCTCTATTCTCACTTTTCAGAACATTATTAAAATTAAAACCAATAGCAATATTATTTTTCCTGGCTAATTCACATAACACTTGATTTAATCCAGAGTCTCTTGAGTGCATAAAATCCCTAGTTCTTGTTTTTTCAGGGCTTAGAAATATATCAATTTTCTTATTTTCAACAATTTTCCTATTTTTTTTATCATCGCCGCCAACTTCAATCTTAAAATCTTTAAAACTATAGAATTTAGTAAATCCAAACATCTCGCCTTTATATTCAAAATTAATAAGGTCTATCATTTTTATAAATTATTGACAAGAATAGCAAATAAAATCCCCAACAATGCTTCAATTACGGCAAAGATTAAAAATAAATTTTTCCTACCGGTAAAAGCAAATATGCTAGTTAAAACCAAATTCAAGATTATTAACACTAATAAAATTATCTCTATTATCATTTTAACAACACCTTTTCTAATATTGCGGAAACTACAGAGATTACACCTAAAACAATTGAGCCCACCCAGATTAATGCCGAATTATTAAACATGAATCCTAAACCCATAAAGGAAACAGCCAAAATTCCAACCATTAATATTACCAATCCTACAAAAATATTAATCTCAAATTGACCTTTCTTTTCCATAGCTTTCTTTATATTTTGTATCTTTATATTATTTTCTATGAGTGATGTTTAATTCCAGCTCTTTTTTATTTAAACCTTTTGTGGTATCAATAACCCTGACTTTATGCTTCCTCTCTAAAGCTTCCACCAAGCAAACTTCTAATATTTCAGCATCTAAATTCTCCCTTATTTTCATCTTATTATATTTTCTTCTCATTAATCTTTTCTTCAAAACCTTTATATCACATTTCGTAACAATACATAAGTCAACATATTTTTTGTTTAGATAATGAGTTAAATGTGAATCCAAGACTAGATCTTTTTTATTTTTAATGAATTTTATCAAGAACTTGTTTAACTTGTTAACATCAACAATATAAGTATCTAGTTTTTTGTCATACTTATCATATAGTTTATTCTTCTTTACTACTTCACCAATATCCACATATTTTAACTTGTATTTTTTAGCTATTTTTTTAGCTACTTTTGTTTTCCCAGTTCCTGGAGTCCCTGTTACTATTACTATCATACAAGAAATAAAAATAATAAGCTTTATAAACCATAAGATTATGACTTTTTCAGTTACTATATAAATTATATATAACATATATTGAGGGAATTAAAATGCAAACATATCTGACCGTAAATCAAGTTTATGAAGAAGTTTTATGTGTTTTAGTAGATGCTAAAAGGCAACACGCACAAGACATTACTATAAGACTAGCACCGCAGCAAGGGTTAATTAGTGTATTATCAGCAGACGAGACTTTCTCAAGACAAGTTCCAGGAAGATTAACAAAGCAACAGATAGATGTTTTACGTATAGTTGGTTATCCTATAAGTTCAGGTAAGAAACAATGAAAAAACCTTATGGAGTAAGAAAAAATGTCCAAAGAAAAACCAAAATTAGTTACTTACGGTGAACTAAGAGAAGCTCTAAAAGAAGCAGCTAGCAGGGGTATTCCTATAAATATGACTACAGTTACTTTCCTAGATGATAAAGTGCATATCAGTCACCCAGAAGACCCGGAGAAAACAATCGAAGGAACAACTGTTGGTGTAGTAAAGCAAAAATTAAGGTTTGATGGTTATAAAGTTCGAACACAGAGAACTAATCTATCACAGTACCTATAAATTTTTTTCTTTTTATTAAATTCACTAAATTTTTCAAATCTCCGCTTATGATATAAGTTTTTATTTTACCTTTCTTGATTATCTTGGCAGCAGTCTGATCCAAAACAAAATGCTGTCCTGCCTTATATTTTATTTTATTTGCTGTTTTATAAAAAGCACTAAAACTTATTTTAGGCATAAATTTAGCATTTTTTAATCTGGGATTCCTATCAAATAATCCTCTGACATTTGTCATATTGATAAAATCACATTTTAACATATTTGCAATAGCCGCAGCAGTCCCATCACTCGTATTCTTTGGC